>Ga0056131_1000311_pt1 | contig 11369 bp, 2 predicted proteins | sample WorMetLIZISLAND1_2_FD_67480 | JGI IMG/M metagenome (GOLD analysis project Ga0056131, IMG submission 67480) | Marine gutless worms symbiont microbial communities from Max Planck institute for Marine Microbiology, Germany - Olavius clavatus LIZARD... ...
AATCATCCACCCCATCACATTTCCACCAAAATGGAATGCACTTGTACGTCCTGGCACAGGCAAACTCCGAGCTCGTGCAATTCGCTATACAAGTGGTCTTATCAACAGAAAGGTAGTGTCTTTCCGGGCATGCACACAAATGGTCTCTACCACCCGGCTTAATCAAGCACAGTGTTCCATTACCACAACCGCCATGATTGGCACATGGATTGCGGTGATCTTTCTTTGCATGCATCGGCTGCCTCAAAGGATGGAACACTTGGATGCCCATTGGCTGATGAATGGTATTGGTGACATTGCGTCTTCCGGCACCTGTCCTCCTGTTGGCTTTCTCAATACTCTTGTATTCCCAGTCTGTCCAGTAGATATAATCCTCAAAAGTTGTGATACCAAAGATGTGAGGCAGGTGGCTGCCACGCAGCAGGTACCGGATATCAGTAGCATCTAGATTAGAAATGGCAATATAGTCTAGCTTTGCATCGGCCCAAATTATCTCATCAGTAACATAGTCAATTGTTAGTGCATTCGGCCAGCCAAGTACATCCTTGTTGACGATCCTGGTGCGTTGGGAGCCATCCATACCGACACGTCCGATGTGGGCGTCATCTCCCCAGTCGGTGTAGAAGAGGTAGCCACGGAATGGATGGACTGCAATGGCTCGCGGCTCTTGAAGACCACTGTCAACCAAGACACGTCGATACAGGCCGTTGAGTCGAGAAACCTCAATCGTATCGGTCGTTTTGTCGCACCAATACAGATTGCGTCCAATCCAGTCAACTGCCAGGCCGTCCGGATTCCGCAGCGTTGAGCTATGCAGGACTTCACGCCCAGTTCCATTGACAAACATCCGACTGATATTACTGCCTACACTCATCACATCTGACCAGTAGATGTACTGTTCCTGCCAATCAAAGTCCAGGGCGATGGCATTCTGTAGGTCGGATGCCAGCAGCTCCACAACGGAGCCATTAAGACTGACGTTACGGAGGTAGTAGCGGTTTGATATCAGCAGGATGGGTTTTGGCTGGCCAGCAACTGCCGCTTTGCAGGTCAGCTTGTCTGCAGCAAGTCTGTAGTCTGGGGCACAGTGACAGCGGTAACTGCCAATTGTGTTAGTACACAGCTGACTGCAGATATGCCTCTCACATTCATCAATGTCGACACACCTGTGGCTGTCGTTGGCTAATTGGTATCCACGTCTACATTGACACTCAAATGCAATCGGATTATCAACACAGATTTGGTCCTCGCGGCACGGATGTCCCAGACACTCATTGATGCCGCAGCTTCGGCGAAGAAGATCATCTTTATCACGAGTGCTGCACGTTTCCTTCCCAGCACAGAATGACATCGGATTGACACACTTTCCGTTTGGACACGTGTACTCATCTGGATCACATTTTGCAGATCCACACATAGTCTCGTCCTCATCTGACTGGTCCAGGCATTCCGATTTTCCGTTGCATCGCTTGTCAATAGCGATGCACTGGCTAGTATGTAAGCAAGAGAACTTGGTCGCGTTGTTGCATGTTGAAGGTTCACACCAGTGTGGCTCATCAGAACCGTCTCCGCAGTCATCTTCTCCATCACAGAAGAACGATGCAAGAATACACCGCCAGTTGTGGCACTGAAACTCGTCCGTATTACAAGGACGCGGCTTGCAACCAGACTGTGGATGTTCGTCCTCTCCGCCAGGACAATCATTCTCCCTATCACACTGCCACGATTTTGGAATGCAGTCCGCTGAACTGGTGCAGTGAAAGTCATCCGCGGAACATGACCCATCACAGTTCTGTTCATCAGACCGGTCAATACAATCCGCATGTCCGTCACAGCGCCAGTGAGCGGCAATACATCTGTTTCCGTCACAAAGAATCTCGTTACTGGAACAGCTCACTGAACAGTTAACCTCATCAGATCCATCATAACAGTCGAGGTCGCCGTCACACCACCAGCTATTGACGACGCAGCCACCAACTGTGCAAGGCCGCCAGCCGACGTCGCAGACTGAGGGCGGCATCGACGAACAATTCTCCTCATCCTCATTATCCCAGCAGTCATTGTGTCCATCGCAAAACCACGACGGAAAGATACAGGCCGTCGTTCGGTTGCAGTGCACGACCTGCACATGGTCAAAAGCCGAGTCTAACATGTAGCGGCAGTTCATCTGCGGGCATCCGATTTCGTCCGACGCATCAGGACAGTCCTTCTCCTGATCACAGCGATACAGTGCCTTAATGCAGGTCCGCTCTCCGGTTGCACACTGAAACTCGGAGTGTGGATTGCAAGGGCAGTCATCCTCATCCGACCCGTCGCCGCAGTCTGGGGCCCTGTCACACTTCTTCGACAGCTCAATACATCGGCCACTGCTACAGCGGAAATATCCGGTTGGACAAAGTCTGGTCTTGCAGTACCTTGCGTCCTCGTCATCTTGGCGTGGGCACTCTGCACTTCCATCACAGGTTTTCTCGATGCTGATGCACTTGCCACCAGAACAGGCAAACTGGCCATACGAACATGTCACATTAGCCGGTCGACATGTAGTTCTATCACTATTCAGTATAAAGCCGACATTACATGCACAGTTTGCAACACCATGCTCATCGACTTCACACCTGTGATGGCATCGACTGCTCAAACTTGAGCATGTATCGTTTCGGCATGCGTTGGCATCCTTCGAAACAGCAACGATGCCCATCGGCTGGCGCACAATGTTTTTCCGCAGGTAGGTAATGTCGGACCCGGTATATTTGTTGGCACTAAGAACGGCACGAAGCAGCCAATCAGTCCAGTACAGGTGGTCGCCGAAAACAGTCAGACCGAACACATGCTGTGGGTAGCCATGTACTACAACTTTACGTCCCGTTCCGTCGTAGCTACAGCGCTCTATCTTGTCAAGACGAGCATCTGACCAGTATAGCTTCTGAGCTCGATGATCAATCGTCAGCCCATTTGGCGTCTCAATGTTATCTGTAATAATCTTCTCAATGTCGGTCCCCGAGAGACGTGAGCGCATGATACTGGCATGGTTATCATTCCAGTTGGTCCAGTACATCCGTGACTGGCAACTGTCAATCACTATCGCTCTGGGATGGTCATCCGCAGTCAACTGAATCATCAATTCCACAACCCTTTCAGACTGGTTAAGGCGGATACTGATGCGACTGATTGAGGAGTCTGTATAGCTGGTCCAGTATAGTTCCTGGAAATTCTCGTCATATGCCAGACCCTCTGCAGAACCAACGTTTTTAACAACAACCTGATAGTCGGTTCCATTGAACGACACGGACTGGATATCACCACGCTGTATATCACTAAAGAAATAGCGCGACAGTGCAAAGTCAAACGCAAGTCCGATCACGTTACGGAGACGAGTTGCATTTTCGACTGGAGGCCTCGGCGAGTTTAAGTTTGGCAGACCGTCTGCAGACTGAGTCATGTGAACCGTTTCAATACCGGTGACTTTTGAGAAAGCCAGAAAGATGTCAAAGTCTGCACACTGAGTATTGTTAACCGTCCGTCCGTGGGAGCAGTAACAGACAGGTGCCGTTCCATTAAAGAGGCACAACTCGGCACAACCACCGTTATGTTTCCCGCATGGATTGTTGGGCGCAGGTGGTTGACGATCAGAGTCAAATATTCCAAGATTTTTGATGTAAAGGCCAAGATTGGAGCGAACAGTGGTGTGACTGGTCCCGTTGAGTTTATTGGCACGAATGATGGATCCGCCGTGAAGTGAATTGTCAATCCAGTATAGAAAGTCTCCGAGAACGCTAATACCAGCACAGTTAGCGACATTGGTCACCACTTTTCTGGTGGAAAATGTACTCAGATCCATGGTGTCCAAGCTGCCATGTGTCTCATCACACCAGTACAGCTGGTTGCCATCGTGGTCCAAAGCAATGCTGCCCGTAGTCACGATGGACGACTGCTCTGATACATTCACCAGCACAATTTGGTCACTTCCATCCAGCCGGGCTCGCTCAATCTTAGGCGCATTCCCAACAACCATCCAGTACATGTAGCCGCGAACCGGGTCGACAGCAATGTCTCGCGGATTGTCCTCATCACTGTGAACAACTACGAAGCGATGCGAGCCATTTAACCACGACACTTCGATGCAATTTTGTCCACTGTCGGTCCAATACATGTTGCCAGCAATCCAGTCCACGGCTATGCCCTCTACTGAAAGAATTCCGGTATTGATCAAAACTTCTCGATTCGTTAAGTCGCGACGGATCCGTTGAATTGTCCGTGCATGACTATCCACCCAGTATATGTTGTCATCGGCGACATGGAAGTCAGTAGCTACAACCAGCTCGATGCGTGAAATCGGAGCCAGCGCCTGTGTTTCGTTGTCTGTCTCATTCATGGATATTCCAACAATCTCCGTCACATTTGAGTACATAATAAACGAGTCGATACCTTCACAAGTGACTTGGTCACGTGGGTTAAGTTGAAATCCTGTTGCACAGTAGCAGATTCGACTGGACGGTAGTGGAATACAAAGCTGTGAGCAGTTTCCATTATTGACGGAACACTTATTTCTATGCGAGTATCGGTTTGCGACAAATACTTTCATTGCTCGCACTTCTGTTGTTTGCTCTCTCAGCACCATCCGCTGACGTCCAAACCTATCGACCTTTTCTATGGTGCTGTGGCCATCACCGAGTGCAAAATATACTGTGCCACTGTCGACGGCAAGTGCTGTTAAAGAGTTAACTCCATCACCTAGCTGAAGCTGTGTTGGCACACATAGATCGGTATTTGAGTTAGTGAGCATGCAGTGCATAATCTGACTAGAGTTGTCCTGCAATAACACCGACCACCAGAGTTCATCATTGGAATAGTCAATTGACAGATTTGACGACATGCTACCATTACTGTGGTAGATCTTCTGCACTTGTTTTCCATCGAGATGTGAAACAAAGACGCTACCAAGAACCACGTCGGTCCAAAACAGCAGACCTTTCATTGGGTGAACTGCTAATGAAACTGGACTCTGCAGATAGGCCGAAGGAATGTCAAGGAGGCGTCTGTAGGCACCATTAAGTTTGGATATGGCAATGAATGCACGTTGATGGGAGTAGCCGCTAAAATAGAGGTTTTCACTGATCCAATCAACTGCAAATCCATGCGGATCTTGAGTCCCAGAATCAATAACATCAATACTGGTGCTCATCAGAGTAGCACGATGCAGACCGGGGGATGTTCCAGCAGCTTCGGTCCAATAAACATAGCCAACATCCCCACCAGAGACAAAATCCACTGCTATCGGGCTGAACAGGTTTGGTGCAGTTATGATAGGAATTACGCTGAAATAGGGATTGTCGATGTAGATGCCGCGAATCTCCTGCTTGCGAGCCAGCAGCAGAAATTTCTGGACAGGTGCACAGGCTGTCTGATTGACTGGTTCGGTCATGTGAGGGCACCTGCAGACTGTTTGGCGATCCAGCGTCAGAAGGCAAACAGCACTGCCAACACACTTGTTGCTCCACGCACATGGATTGGTGAAGTTTGGCTGGCGGAAAGGATGGAAGATGTGTAGATCAAATGGCTGGGTTATGGTGCGTTCGACCAGCTGAACACTCGTTCCGTTCCACTTATTGGCACGTATCAGTGAGTTTGTCCGCCAGTCCGACCAGAATACGTTATTGCCAAAAACGCTGATTGCAAATGGATGAGACAGAAATTCGTGACCCTTGAGCACCTCACGGATATCTGAACCATCATAAGTTGATGTGTGGATGGAGTCTGATCGTGCGTCGATCCAGTACAGTCGCTGGAGTTCATAGTCAACCACGATTCCGTTTGGCCACCCGGAGCCTTGCATTCCCACAACACTGACGGAAGTAACGTTGATGATAACGGTTCGGTTATCTCCGCTCATGGAGCTTCGTTCAATGCGCGGATACTGCCGGTCCCAGTCTGTCCAGAACAGCAGTCCGACGTTGGGATCCAGAGCAATCGCACGTGGACTGTCCATGAATCCAGACACCAGAGTGAGCCTGCTGTTGCCACTGAAGTCGGCAACTTCGATCTGATCCAGGTTGCTCTCGACCCAGTATAGATGCTCAGTGATCCAGTCAACAGCCAGTCCTTCGGCCGTTGCGATGCTGTGACTAACAACGGTGTCGATATTCGTCACCGAGTTCTGGATCAAATTACCACGGTAGATCTTATCCTCGACAACATCCGACCAAAAGATGATGCTGTTCTCGCCATCGGAGCTCGAGTGGTTGTAATAGAAGTCCAGCGCAATCGTGTTACGAAGGCCCGACACTAGAGAGGTATACGTCTCATGATGGAGGTCCAGCTGCCGAATCTCGTGCCGATTTGAGAACAGGATGTATGTCCTGGCATTTGATATTGGCTTACAGGTAAACTTGTCCGAAGCAAGCTCGTAGTTCTCCTGGCACAAACAGTGGTACCCACCGTGCCAGTCTTCGAAGCACTGCTGGCTACAGGTACCCCAGTTCTGACATGGGCTGGCATGACTGCAAGTTACATTGTCCGGATTCAGTTTTTCACCGGGTTTGCAGGTGCAGACGAATCCATCCGGTGCTGGTTGGCACCTGTATTCACAAAGATTCGGAATTAGGCACAGATTGACGTCACAGTGTCCACCTTCATCCGACCCGTCACGGCACTGTGCTATTCCGTCACACAGCTGCTCGGCTTTGACGCAAGTTGTGGAGTCGTTTCGGCAGTGTCGGTCCGGCATCTCACATGTGACCGACACCGAGCAGTTTGATTCGTCGGATCCATCCCGGCAATCCTCATCATCATCGCAGACCCAGTGACTCGGAATGCACTTGTTCTCACCCGGGCAATGGTACTCACCCACAGGCGCGCAGGAAATCGTCGTCATGTTGCAACCGACCTCGTCCGAGCCGTCGTCGCAGTCCGGAAAACCGTCACAAACCACACGCCGCGGAACACACACACGGCTCAAATTACACATAAAGTCACCTCTCGTCAACGGCAAACCGTTTTCGCAAAACAGCGGATACGTAGGCGGCATGAGATCGGGACGTAAGCAGCCTGCTTCGTCCGAAATATCACCTATTCCACAATCAAATGATCCATCACAAACCTGTAAACGATCAATGCAATGCATAGTATGCATGCACTGAAACTGATCCGTTCCCGTGCATGACGTAGTGTTATGGTGACAGTCTTCCTCATCGGAATGATCATCGCAGTCTACATCTCCATCGCAGTAGTACTGATAGTTAATACACTGATGGTTTCGGCACATAAACTCATCCGGCTTGCATCGTATATGCTTGCAATGTGCCTCGTCGAACCCGTCCTCGCAGTCCATGTCCCCATCGCAGATCCACGAGGACGATATGCAGTGGTTGTTCGTCGGGCACTTTATTTCATGCGGAGCACACGTAAACTCGGGACAGTTGCTTTCATCCTCGTCCTCGCCAGTACGACAATCGTCCTCACCATCGCACAGCCATCTCAGGTAGATGCAGCGATTATTGCTGCAGGTGTAAATGCCGTCTCCGGAGCAGGTGAAGTTCTTACAGGCGCCTTCCTGACTTTCGTCGCTCATATCTCCGCAGTCGTCGTCTCCGTCACAAAGCCAGTGGGTGTTAATACAGTTGCCGTTGTCACACAGAAAGTGCTGACAGCCGCCACCGCCTGTACCCGATTGACCGCCTTCAACGGCCATGCACTGTGTGCTGTCGTTAACGCTCACCTCGAAACCATCAGCACACTGGCACACCTTCTGACGATTATGCGACGACGTCAGGCATAGATGATCACAGTTACCGTTATTCCGAGAACAAGCATTGCTGCTGTTCTGCAAGGAGAGGGTGCTGTCAACCAATATGATGTCAAACAGCAGAACGCTATCGGCATACACCACTGTCGACTCGTTCTTCGCCAGATCGAACCGCATGATCTGACCAACGGTAAACTCGGTCCAGAAGAACGAATGGAGCAGCCCATCAACCGAGTAGTGAACCAGTCCATACGGGTGACGCACATTCATTCCAAAGTCAGCAAACACTATCCTGCCACCTCTTCTCGACAAGCTCACGCCTTCTATTCGGTCATAGTAAGCATCACACCAGTATAGGAAATTGGACACATAATCAACACTGAGCCCGTTTGGCCAATGCAGCTGCTCTTCTACCCAGACTGACCGCTCGGAGCCGTCCATGGTGGCACGCTCAATTTTCGACTTCTGGCTGGACGGATATTCTACCCAGTCGGTCCAAAACATGAGTCCACGGTCCGGGTGCAGGACAATTGCTCGTGGATGTGTGATATCGGCATTGAACAGCGTTCTCCTGATTGTCGTATTGTCAAGTCGGGCTACTGAAATTGTCTTCAGGCCCTCATCTGTCCAATAGATGTTGTCTCCATACCAGTCAATTGCAATTCCTTCACAATTCAGAACACCGCTGATGACCGTTTCGACCTCCGTTCCCGTCACGGTGCGGCGGCTGATCGTGTGGCGCATCACATCCGAGAAGTAAATGTGCCGCGTTTTATGATGGTAGTCGAGGGCCACGGGTCGTCCGAGACCCACCACTGGTACGATGGCTTCGTAAGTAATGTGAGATGCATTGGTGGCAGCTAAACCCTGCTCTAAGCTGATTGCCTTTATCTGACCGTGCTTGGCATTACTGTATAGCAGAAATTTGTCCTCCGACACGGCCTCGCATTGTCCGTTAGTGTTTAGTCGGTATCCAGACATACAGAGGCACATCGCATTTGGAGTATTGGTACCAGACGCCGGCTGAGCAACACATATGTGGTTGCAGGATGAATGTTTACATGGGCTGGACTGAGCAGAATGGTGCACCGCACACTGGTAAGATTTCACAGTCATGGGCAATGAGACATTAAGTACAGACGCAACAGAGTCGTCACTCAGCACATGGTGTAAACGACTAATTCTCACCATCGTGTGGTTCAGCTGCGTCGTAACGTACAAAAAGTTGTCATAGACAGCCAACGAGTTCAGATTTTTCACCGGAAGATGCCTGGCTATCAGTTGCCGATTGCCGCCGTTGTAGTCAATGCGCTCGATTCTATCGAGGTAACTGTCTGACCAATAGACGTGACCATTTACGCAGTCCACCGTCAGACCGAGCGGCCGCACAATCTGCTTCGAATTCACTAAGAACTTCCGGTCCAAACCAATCAGGGAAGTGGACTGAACACTCGGTGAGTCGCCATGAGTGGTAAAAAACAGGCGATCCCTCGTTGGGTCGACTGCAATGGAGTGTGGCACCTTAAGATCGACGTACAACAAATTAACGCATACGGTGCCGTCATTTCTGCAGACGAAGATCTTCTCATGTTGGTCGTCCGTGAAATACCAGTTCAGAGACAGCCAGTCGTATGCCATCCCTACAACAGTAGAGAGGGAGAATTTTGTCTGGATTTTCTGAATGACGTCACTTCCGTTCACAATACAGTTCAGTTCTTCTGAGGACGAATTGAGGAAGCAAAATGAACTGTCGCTCTCTGTAAAATCCGCCATTTTTACGTCACCACTGGCAGGGGTGCTAAACGTAACACTACCATCCGACGTCATCAGTGAAATTCCTTCTGACGATACCATTAACAGTTTTGTTGATGTTAACGAGGCGCACTGTGTTTCGTCAACAAGTTTATATCCGGCGTGACAACCACACTTGAAGTGCTTCTGCATGTTAGTGCAAACTTGGTCACAGTAACCATCGTACGCACACTCATTAATATCCACACAGGTTCCCGACGACACGTTGAAGTACTGTCCATTCGAGCACTGACAGATGGGACCGTGAAACGTTCTCTGGCATTTTGATCCCGCAGGACAGATACCAACTGAACAGTCAATGTTCCTGCAGTGCGGACCTTCATCCATGGAATCGGGGCAATCGGAAACGCCGTCGCACAACTGATCTAGCTTCAGGCAAATTCGCGTGCCGTCACAACGGTACTCATCCGGCCGACACTGAAAGTCATCATCAGCACACTCCTGGCCAAGCTCATCTGATTGGTCGATGCAGTCGGCTTCCCCATCGCACAGCCAACCACTGGGGATGCACAGCAGCTGGTCGTGGCACTGGAATTTGTCGGCTGCACATGATACCGGTAAACAGGATGGCGGCTCGTCGGAGCCATCCGGGCAATCTGATTCGCCGTCGCAGACCCAAGCCTGCGAGATGCACCAATGACCTTCGGTGATTGGAACTCCACAGCGAAACAAGCCGGAACTGGAACAAACATCATCTGGTTCGGAATAGCCACTTCCCGAATGGAACTGTAGTAGTAGTCCCAGAATTCCGACTATAATTGTGAACCTCATAGCCATTGCTTCAAGCGCAGCCACTGTACACAAACACAGATAAAGTGAGTGATTATGGACATCAACATACGAAAGCCATATAATGGCATGAAGTGCCATAGAAATGTTATCAAAAATACAAAATAAAAAAAAACAAGAAAGAGGAAAACCTGTGAAAAACTAAGACAATTTATACACAATATGTCACTAACACACAAATGCTAAAGACTGATAATGTAAAAATAGACTAAAATAACTAAAGTTAATAAAATCAAAGATGTTGTGACTATCGATGGTTTCAAATGAGTCTTTCAAAGATGAAGCAAGAAAATGACAAATTAAGCTGATAAATTCACTAATGTATCCAATCTGAGATGTTAACTTAACCAAGTTCAGAGAGTTGTTCATGTTGACCATACATTAATGTAAATCGATGTCTCAGAAGCAGTGAGAGCTACAAGTAGCCTGAATTTTTTGTACGCAACACAGAATAGAGGTCAAAAGATAGAGAGTCATCAACGATAACTCCAGAGTAAAAAGACAACTAGTGCACCACTTTTTTTCTCTTATTTTTTGTTTTCCACTTTTTTCTTTTGTTTGTGTACCTTGTGTACGTTTTCACTATAGAATTATATACTAAATCTGAGCTTTCTATGTCATTTATCCTTGTGTTATAAGCTCCACTGGCTTACAAACAGAAATTAAACAACTTAAAACCCAGTGTTAACAAAGAACTCATCAAGAAAATAACTAATTAATAAAACATAACCAAACGGTTTTCTTTCACACATATTTCTAGACAATGAGCGGGAGCCTCAGCACAGTTTGCATTTGTAAACATCATCTGATAATTACATATCTGCTGGTACATTATGATATTATTATGTTCTTTTAATTTAGGGCCAGTATGTAGTTTATGGTAACTATTCTTATCAGGCATAACATTTATACCGTAATTTTCAAGTAGGGCTGTGAAAATTAACGATTAATTAATCGATTAATCGTTAAAAAAATTGTTCGATTAATTATTTTTTAATCGATTAAAATTCGAATAAATTTTGGCCGT
>Ga0056131_1000312_pt1 | contig 11342 bp, 7 predicted proteins | sample WorMetLIZISLAND1_2_FD_67480 | JGI IMG/M metagenome (GOLD analysis project Ga0056131, IMG submission 67480) | Marine gutless worms symbiont microbial communities from Max Planck institute for Marine Microbiology, Germany - Olavius clavatus LIZARD... ...
CTCACCCGAGGGATTTAATCCAGCCTGAAGGAGAGAGAGAGAGAGAGGTTTGTACAGTTTGCAAACTTTGCATCGAAAGAAAGAAGGATAAATGCAGAGCGTATAGAATTGTTGGGACTGTAATCAGTGAGCTTCATGCTTAAGTACTAGATGAGAAGTTGAATATAAAGATTATGCTGATTGGTCATGCCCCACCTGATATTCATTGATGGACTGAGACTGAGGAATCTCTCTGTCTGTCTTGTCATAATTCTGCTTACTGCATGCACCTGCATGTGAATTGTTCTGCCGAAATGACCTAACTGCTGTCATTCTGACTGCTTCAGTGTCACTGTCTCACTGTCTCTATAGCTGCATTGCTGTATACTGCATCTTGTACATGCTTTGTGCCTGTAACTCAATATTTGGTGTGCTGTATGTGTTAGGCGGTCATCCGAGCGGTGCAGCAGGCAAAGGCTGCTGGTATTACTGAGCTGACAGTGTATACAGACAGCCAGTTTCTCATCAATTGTTAGTACACATTGTGGCTGTGTCTATTTCTTAGTCTCTCTGTAGTGTGACTCAAAACGAGAGATATCATACTCTTATCTATAGCTTTGCCACATATTGAATGATTCTAAAAATGCTTTGTAGGCACACTCCTTATGGAATTTGCAATAAAGCAATTATTAAGGTCCCATCACATATTAAGCATGCTATTATACCTTATAAAATATGTGTTCAAAATTCACAATTTCAAAATTCAGCAGCTGTGGTAGTCATGCGTTCCACTCACACACTGAAGAGAATATGTACTAAGCCAAGAAGATGAACCACAGATTTATTGTTAAAAATGCAGTCTGCTGTCATTCAGATCACTTTTTTGCCACGATCTTCGTTTGAAGAGATGCCTGATAAAGATCTAACTGAAGCGATTTGCTTTGCAAGACTCAGATGCACAACAGTTGCTGACTGTGACATTAGGTTCACTGCCTAAAGCTATTCACATTAGCCACAATGGAAAAAAAATTGCAGAGTGACCAACTGTATGCACTATCAGAATCAGAAACGGTTTAGTGAAGATGCAACAAACATGCACCCAACATAATACAGTATGAAACGAACGAAACACATTACAGAATGTAAAAAAAATCTAAAAACCTATAATGGTAACAAATCAGAAAGACATCAGAGTGAAACACTTCCTTTGCACAAGAACAGAGTTCAGCTAGTCACTGAGTGATGATGTCTGTTGACATGTCAAAGTTGATCTATAAAGGTTTGGTATTATTTTGGACTCAAAATAAATAAATCGGTTACTATGACTTGCTGCTATCAGAACAGTTGCTAGCTGCCATACATATCTTTCAGCAAGCGTGCAAGGCACGTTAGTTTTCTCACATTAGTATTTTGCAAGGTAGTGAAGCATAGTGGTGGCGTCTTAATGGTCACTCTGTTGCAAATTTCCTAGAGAATATTCCAGTGACAGAATTGTTAAATTGGTTAATATCTAGTACAGTTGTGAAACAGTCTGATGTCTCCTTTTTTGACTTGTAGTGGATGTACTTGTTTCCGCAGTGAGGTAGTAGTAGTCAGTAAGTAACTAAGTAAGTAAGTAAGTGCCGTGCATTTGTGGAGCGCATCAACAATGTCTCTAATGTGCTAGAATAGTGCTAGCTCTCAGTATTTACAAAATAAAAATATTTTAACTGCTGTCTAAAACAATCAAAAGAAAGGCTTTATGAGTTTAAGTAGTCCGGTAAGGCATTCCAGCAGACTGGACCAGCGACACTAAATGCTCTGATGCCATAGGTTGACAGTCTGCAGCGTGGTATGACCAGGTTGCTGGTTGTGGTGAACCGAAGCCCACCACGACGACTTGCTGATGCAGTGATGGGCAGACACAGTTCAGCCAGGTACGTTGGAGCCATGCCGTGCAGACACTGGTATACAGTTGTAGTCAGTTGGAACTGAATCCTTTCAGTAACATCCAGCCAGTGAAGGTCATGATGACAACTTTAAACTAACATTGCTGCACTAAAGATGAGAAGTTGCAGATAACACAGAAACATGATGTCCATTAACTCATATGTGCTGTGGTTAATGTAGGTGTAACAGAATGGGTTCCAAAGTGGAAGGCCAATGGCTGGAAATTATCAAATGGAGGTTCTGTTATAAATAGGGAAGAGCTGGAAGAGTTGGAAGATAGTTCATCTGGTTTGAAAGTTACATATGTAAGTAATACGATGTCGATGATCAGTGTTTCTTTCTCATGGAATCTTACAAGTAACATAATCTGTTTATAGTCTCATATGAAGAAAAAATCACAGTCGTTTTTTGTCTGCCTGAATTGAAAAACTCAGCCCTGATATTCAGTTGTATTAATTGGTTCCTGTTGTGTTGGCACCATCATGGATGTATTCTTCCACTACAAATGCCTCTTTTGATTTTTGTTTAACTGACCAATTTTTCCAGAGTTACTCCAGGTTCTCCGACAGTGAATTTTGGCGAATTGGTGGAGTAGAACTATTTCTGGTGTAAAACCATTAAACTTGATAACTACGTTAACCACAGTAACCAAATGTATGACATCTGCATGTCGCATTATTTTAGACATTCATTTTTCCTACAGTAATAGACTGTTATTGAATTTGAGGATTATTTAATTTTCACATCTAGACGGTTTGTGAGCAACTCTCTTAGGGCTTGTTGGACTGACTTAAAGTTCACAACTGCCGTGTTCTTGGCATGCAGATGCATGCAGATGCCATTAATGCATAAACTTGCTTTTATGTAACACGGATGTGCTATTGTAGGTCCATGTTGATGGTCACAGTGGCATTGCTGGCAACGAGGCTGCTGACAGATTAGCTAATGAAGGTGCTTTGAAGGATTTGCCTTGATTGCACAATACTGTCTGTATACACTGTTGCACTGTGACTGTGAGAGAACTTGCATTGTTGTATGGTTCAACTACAGTAACTTGCATCAAGCACTCCACGTGTTATGCTAGTCTTTCATACTGACTGATACACTGAGACAGTATCTCGTCCTGATCATGTTACAATGTTGTGATGTCTGGTCTTGTCATAGATTAAATTCACGTTCACAGTGCATTTTTTGTGCCTTCGATGCTTTGACACTGATGGCTGAGTGACAAGCCTCTAAAAACTTAACACAGGTGTGAGGATGCTTAGGATAAGGAGACTGAGGATCAATGGTGGAACTGGCTAACCCAGGATCACTTGGAAAATGGCTGTTGAAACAGAATGTGTATGTGTGTGTATGCCACCATCTTATGTCGTCAATACAAACCAAATTAAGCAACTCAAACAGATAATCATAAAATTTCTTCAATTTTTTCAAGCAGTGAATACCACACAATCAAGAGGGTATTAGACTATAAGAAAAAATAGCGATTAACGTGTCTGAAGTGACAAGACAACTGTCACTGCACACAAGCACTGTCCAATACTACAGATCACTAGAAGGAATGCATGAAGACTTCGGCATTATTAATTACATGGCTGACTCCGGGGATAATGTGATTGAGTAAGTTTCCCAGCCTGTGCCTGTAGCAAGCAGGGGTGAAATGATGGGGTGAAATCACTATACATGTAGTGGGACCAGTATGTCTACTCTATGTGTTATTTCCTCTATGGTACATCCTTGTCAGTGGCCCCTAGCAGCAACGAAAACCAAAAATGACTCGCACAGATAATTTTTAACAATTTACTACAATAGTTGTTGGACACGTCAAAGAGCAACATCATCTGTCGCCAGCTCGTCTGCCACTATGCGTCGCTACTGCTTGGCAGAATCAAAACAAACGCCACGTGACCATACTGGTCCGACTACCTATACAGTCGTGAAATCACTGAAATGTGCAAATTTGGCAACAACCTTCAGGCAATTGTTATTAAGCTTACACTGCACAATCTGCCACAGACAACAGCGATTTGTGTTGATAAAGTAAAAGAAGCATAACAGGCAATGTCATAACAACTGCACTTGAGCAACATTTAACCAGCAAGCACTAATCATAGGGTAGCACTAAGCAGCAGCTAAACAGTGAACTGAAACTACACATACAGACTATTATTTGAACTAGACCAAGTAAACAGTAACTGACAGCTGTTCAGCTGTTGGCATTTTACGGTTCATTTCCTATACATGCTGTGCACAGCTCGCACGGTTGGTTTGTTTCAGTGGTCTGTTTTCTACTTACTACAGAGTCATTAGCCACCCAAAACCTGTGATGGATCGATATCGGTTTTGGTTTTATTAAGAATCCACATAATATCAGCACATTAGAGGTTTTTCTTAAACGACATGCGCTATATAAATTCAAGTTTTACTTACCTACTTATCAATATTTTTTAACTTAAAATATCTCTGATACCGATCGGTGATAATATCAACAATATTTTTCTGTTTTTAGCCTCTGTCCCTAAGTTCATTTTCTCTCAGCTTTTGGAAGACTAAAAAGACGATCAGCGATCAGCACGTTGATTTCACATTGATTTTTCTTATTTTTTGTCTTTTTGATGTCAGTTACAGGTTACAACTGACTAAGAAACACCCCTCAAAAGTATATAATAAACACAGTTCATAAATCGTATTATTAAACTAAGATTTGTCGAGATAGGGATTTCTATGTTCAATGCAGGCATTTATTACGTCATCAATGATAGCATAGATAACTATGCATGTGTATCATTTCCTAGAGAAATAGCATAATTGCCAGTGATAAATAACAAGTGTTTATGTAATGACAGCGATTAGCAAGTAGTGATTAGTGACGATCGATGATGTAATTAAACTTAAAATATTAACAACAGCAGACAAAAAACGCAGAATTATCGAAAAATGATCGATATTTCATTTGTCACCGATATGATACATCAAAAAACAACCAATGCAGCGTGACAATTTCAACCCATCTCTACCCCAAATGTCTTCTTGGGAACACATATGGGAATTGCTGAGTGGAATACTTTACAGACAGGCTGTCCTTCCTTATGTGCAACCAACAAGTGTTAAAGTACTCAACATGGGTTACACTGCACTATTTAGACACTGTAAACAAGAAAGAGGAATTTCTGACTATGCAATACAGTACAATACTTATGTCTAAAACAGACCAATTGGAAAATATATCAGTGACTTTGTATACTATCTGCAGCATACAGTAGGCGGTGGGAGTAACTTAAACAAAAAGTGGCACTGAATAGCATGACATTAGCAGCAAATATGCACAACACAGCATCACTAAGTGACAACTGTACAGAATCCTACCATATCCTGCTCATACACAGACGTTTTAGGCTAGATTTCAATATTTTACTTTAGGCAAACATCATCTTGTCCATACAATTATTTGAAAGGTTTTACTGCATTTCTAACAGATCCAGCTGTTATTATCAGTCCAAGAAAAAGAGAAATGCTTACAACAATGCAGTATTTACAATGTAGCACGATTATTCTTATTCTACACAATAGACAACATTCACAACATCAACAATTCACACATCACTACACAAACCTCGTCAGAATTTACTACATGCAATAAAGAACTTCTCCCCTAGTCATTAGTGAAAAATTATAATCCACATGATGTGAGAATTGCAACAAACACCCATGAGTTAATATCAGCAAAGCAACATCATCCAGTAAAACACTAATGCTCACAGCTGTTTCTAACCATAACAGCAGGTGTATATTAACTTTTGTCAATTGTTCGTGATCAAATTCTTCATGATCATCAACTAATCAATAGCAGTTTGGATTTAACAGCATCTCTAACAAAAATCAGTTACGTGCTGCACATGAAGTGTTGTAATTAGTTGCACATATTTAACTGTTTAAGAGTACAGCAGATATAACTGATTTTCTAGAAAGAGCTAATTCAAGATGACCACATACGAGATATACATTAAACAATGAAATATGCAACAGGCTACAATGACACCTTTTCAGGCATGACCTATCAAGACAAGCATTTGGCATATACCAACAGAAACGTATAAAAACAAATAAGCCCAGCAAAGGTAAAATAATATGACAAAACTTGTTTAGCTGTCTCAATCCATGTGTGGCTGGGAAATGGATCTATTTTATCCAGCCCCTGAAACATACGCGAAATACAAGCAGTAACAAAGTAATATAAAGTCGGTCATGGATAGCTGTCATAATGGGATATGCAAAGAGATGTAAACTCGTTCAAATTCTCAAGTAAGTGGCCAGCTCGGAATGTAACAAGCATACATACATATTCAAGCAACTGTACACATTCAGCAAAATACACAAGTACTGACGCAAAAAAGTAACATATTCAACATAAAACAAACTACAATGCATCACTCGCTACAAGAAAACTACTCAATTAAAATAGTGACACTATCAAATACTCAGCAGTGCCAACAATGCAAAACCAACACATACAGTAATGACTGTCGACGAAAATGGAACTCCTGTGTCACAAAACTAGCAGTAACAGTAACAACTAGTGGCAACTATACAACACTTACCCAGTCAAACATGCAACTGTATGGGAAGTATTACAGTACTGCAATCATTATGCTACTACTATTTCCTTTCAGTTATTGTTTAAAAGACCACTTTTAACTGTTAGCCTGAATTTGTTATATACCAGGTGACACAATTCTGACCATCAGTATTCATCTTTTAGTTCTTGGGATCACAATGCTACTTAGAAAATTTCTCAGTTTGTCTTATTAACTTGGAAGTTCACAAAAACTAAGAAGTGCAGCAAACTCAGCATGGAGAAATTTAGTGTCCCAGTTAAAAAGGTAAAGGTACTGTATAGCTGTTAATGGAAGTATTCCATGACACAGCTACGGAGTGTCACTTGCCATATGGGATCATACAGTGTTACCTGCTACCCAACACGCCTTAACCCCAGGTGTACAGGCCGGTACTCGATTTACCTACCCCGGAGTGATGGAAGGCTGAGTTGACCTAGTTGACTTGATAGCGCCCCGGCCGGAAGTCGAACCAGCGACCTTTCGATCATGAGTCCAATGCTCTGTGGTGATATGAATGATCAGGCCATTGCAACTAATTCATCAGTTTTGAGTCCAAAACCACATGAATATTTATGCTAAATGGCACTACGTGACTGAACAGTTATTTTTACTGTTCAGGATGTATATAATCTTGCTTACAACTATTTAAAACAAAAGAACGGTTTCATAATAAAACTCTCCAATATCTACTACTACACAGATACGACTACTTTCAGTTGTGCTTAACTGACAAATCCTGGTGTTCCATCACATTAGGTCGGCTTAACGCAAAAGTTCACTTTGGGAATTATTTGAAGCAAAATAACAAAAATATTTAAATATCTGTACATCTATAAACACCAATATTCCATAAAAACACATAAACACCAGCTTATTTACAATCAGCTTGTGACCAGTTTGTGACAGTTTACAGTTTATTTTTGAAACAACTGTTTTCGTTGCATTATGTTTACCTATGTGTCTACCTACTTCACTTACTGATTTCAACTCCTAGCACAATGGACTTGCTATCAAACTGTCACGGCAGCAACGGAAGCAATTTCCTCAAATTATATGCACTGCATGCATCACGGAAATATACCTTTGTACCACTGTCACAGCAATAAGCGTCACAGGAAATTTCAGAGTGCAAAAATATAAACATATATATTAAATTTACTCAGACCTCAGAATGCAATGAAGAAAAAAGCTCTTACAGAAATTTTAATTTCAATACATTAGTGTGACGGTACGATATAGACAATAATTCTGTTTATTAAATCAAACAGTTGAAGGCGTGTTATCAGTAACATATAATGTAATCACTTTATAGTTATGTATTAACCAAATAATTAATCAGTTTTGGTTACGACGACCACTCTGCCTGTGTAAGAGGACATGGGGAGACGAGAGTCCTGTTGACAACAGTGGACATGCCAGTGTCAAACGTCATCAAAGATGCCACGTGGAGGACCATGACGGCTCACTTGACTCGGCCCTGACATGACGGACCAGTCACCTCCAGTCTGCTGTAGTGGACGAGGGCCGGCGTCACCGGCCTGATAAAGACCACTCGTTAGGTCACTCAGTGCTGGCGATGTCTGTACACCACTGTAGTCGACGGGTTCAGCCTCGTGAAGCAGCTCTGACCGATCGTGCTCCCTCACCAGCCGACCTACAGCCAGACATTCAACCAGTGCCACCATCAACACTGAACACAACACCAGCAGACATACCACAGGATATGCAATAGTAAACATGGACAGCATGTCAAGTATTTCAAGTCAACAAGTGCTCACATCTAAAAATTTGAGACAAACTGTATTTGTACTCAACTTCTAAATAGTTGTCTAACATTGTCAGCAAACATTTCAGACGGCATACATTCAGCACAAAAGATATAATTACATCCACAACAGTTTGTGGTTTTCAACCACCTCCAATAGTTGTGCAGTATACACACATAATTACGTCAACATCATTTTCTTGGGTCAACCTCTTGGGCAATGGTCTCCAAGCAGAAGTATAATTTATAGACTGGATGTGTCAAAGCACTGAAAATATCACAGTTTTCACAAGTGTGCAACAGTAACATCAACAAACTTATAGCAGCACATACTGTACCTGTTCTTTTCCGCCCAGCCTCTTCTGTATCTGCTGCAGCTGCAGAACGACTGTCACTGCGCTCAGCAAAACGCTCTTGCCACGTCCTGCGACGCGTCTCAGTCTCTTCACGTCGCTCTTGTTTCCTTCGTTCTACACACATGCACAAAACTATGAGCATCTCTGCATCTTGTAAAATTTCTCAAATTGCATCTTGTGAAATTTTGTCTTCGCATCTTGTATAGCAAACATAATTGCATGCTTTACATCCCACCAACAAACGTGACTGCACAATGTACTACAACTACTTCATGTTTATTGTTTAACTGAGTAGGCATCACAAGCCGGTTTTTATCAGAACTGAAAAAAACAGGTAGACCACAAATACACTCATACCCAAAAACCAGTTTTCAGCCACCTGCAAACCCGGTGTTTCAGTTACAAATTTTAAATATTTTTGATTAATACATCTCTAATATAGCTCACAATGTGCAAAGGAAGTTGTTGAATTGTTTTGGGCAGAAATATATTCATGAATTTAATCAGAAAACCGCAGATACTGCATGCATATCAGACTTGATATGAATATTGAATACTGAAGACTGAAAATAACACTAGTAGCTTTTTGTTAGCGCATCAGCGCTAAGCACACAATTCTACTGCTAGTATTACTAGTATTACTATTACTACTATGACTACTTTTGTTTAAGTAGCTAATTTTTCCGGTGTAGGTTAGGGCAGGTGTCCAAAAGTGACGTTTTGGGAATTGTTTTATGGACTGGATACTCACAAAACAATGCCACAAATGCAAGAAGTCATTAAGTAAGGCTAAAAAATTAACTTGCAAAACAGTCTATGGTACCTCTAGTGACAAGCTGAGCTCCTTCATCAATGAGCTCCTGAGTCATATCATCATCGCCAATGAACTGCTGGAATCCAACCAAATGTAGAACTCTCTGTCCGACATTAAACCACGTTAGAACGCACAGCAGCACAATCGCAATTGGAAAATAAATGTTGAATCCGTCAGATATAAACGATATTACATCCATGTGGCCCATAAACTGCAATCACAAAAACAGGCAAACATGATACATAAGTGCAATATTTAAAAATGTTGCATGATACAATGGCGGCAACAAGTTGTGACGGTATAGAAAACCAAATCAATAACATTGTCACGTAACAGTACTTTGGTAGTGATATACAAACTTCACTTTTCTTCTCCACATCACAATAAAAAGTATATTAAACTGTCAATCTGTAACTGTTATCTTCTATCATTGTAAGTAACTGGCTATTATCAGTTTGTAGCTCTGTGCTACTCCTTAACAATTTTATTCTTACAAGCTGTACAGAACATGCAACATGAATGGAGGACTGTGAATGTTAATTTTTTGGCGAAAGTATCTCCAAAATTTGTTTACAACATTTGCGAAGGCTTCAGTACAGTTCTGCAGTAAGTAAGTAAAAGCACACAATGTCAGCGAGAGACGTGCCAAATCTGAATGTACACGTGCTGACCTGTGTGTAAGATGTTTCCACAATGCCAGTGTCAGCAATGACGTGACTGTCAAGATGCATGAGACCAAGGAAGTTGAGACACAGAGGAGGAGTCAGACGGCACAGCATCCTGGCACAATGACACAAACTAAAGCTAATCAAATATGTAAATAATAGAACAATAATTTTGTAATTAGGATCAACCACGGCCATCACTGACTAAAGCAGTGAATTATCAGATGGGCAGGTGGAGTGGGTTTGATATCTGCTGACACTAATAATAGTAATAATAGTAATAGCGCCGACAATTTCTAACGTGCCATAACATGAATAGAGTCATTACAAGGGCGCGGCATGGCTAACAATTTGTGATGTCACTGGATGGAGTGAAGATACCGGTAAGTCTTTAATGACTCCACCTCTGTGTATATCTTAGGTACACTAGTGTTGAGTAACTGGTGACATCAGGAAGAGTACCCAGCCATAACTGCTACGAAATGGCAGAAAAGTTCCACTTTATAGGCAAGCACATCCAAACCTGCAAACAGGGGACTGTACAATCCGTAATTCTCACATATCTTAGGTACAATAATAAACAAGCTAGATAAAACTGAACAAAGTGCTTTTTATTTCAAGTAATCTAACACACAATTATGTACATATGCTTACACACTAATGAAAATGCATGCACTATCCTACAGCAGACAGAATGCAAAATTTAAGCCAACCACTTACATTCCACAGAAAATGAGGCTGTTTTCATCCGTGTGGTGATTCCCAACAATAACATAGTAATTGAATATACGCATCTTGAACACAGTGTAGTATGCACAGATGCTCAGGTATGCGATCGTTATAACACACATACACTGAAAAAATATGCACACACATCAAAAGTCAACGGCATTTTTCAAACTAATCATGTCCAGGCAATAGTTACAAGCAAATTATATACTTGTGACAGATATTATAATGTACACAGCTTATATAATATAGCTTAGTGTTACATATATTTCACATATTATATTTCACATATGAAAAAATAAAAAAAAACTACTAGAATGCGTGCCAAAGCCCAGCCTGATGGCCGCCTGGCCGTTGAATTGATCGAAACACCAGTCCTACATTTCGCCAGTTGTGGACCAAAGTATGCGTGCAATGCTGCTTTTCAATTAACGAAATCTTGTCGCAAAATTCTAGAAAAATTGATATTTATAACCAAAATACACC
>Ga0056131_1000314_pt1 | contig 11314 bp, 7 predicted proteins | sample WorMetLIZISLAND1_2_FD_67480 | JGI IMG/M metagenome (GOLD analysis project Ga0056131, IMG submission 67480) | Marine gutless worms symbiont microbial communities from Max Planck institute for Marine Microbiology, Germany - Olavius clavatus LIZARD... ...
CAAATGGTGTCACATTTCCAAGCAGACTGGAAAATAGGACAAACGTTTCCGAGGCCCGTATAGCCGATGTGATGGAAAACACGCGCTTAACGTTGACGCTTGACAACCGTCACCGGTTTGCTCATTAAAATGACGGCGAACTCGAGAGGGACTTAGAGCAATTTCCGGCGACGGATATGCGTCACCGGTGAAGCAGGAAAATGCGTCTTTCCAGAAAATTGACCTGACAAGTCCGTCACCGTCGGCGTCGGCTCTGTAATCGCAGACGTAGGAGAGTGATCTCAATCTGCTTGAGAGCGACAGAAAGTTTATAGGTTCGGGCCAGTTACACTTAATAATGCATTGGACTATCGGACTATCGGTCACCTTGCACAGTAACAGAAATATCTAAAGTTGAATCTGTACAACGATCATTCACCAAGCGTCTTCCCGGACTAAAGAATCTTGATTACGCCAACCGCCTGTGTGTTCTTGAGATAGAGAGTTTAGAACTCCGTCGGCTACGCGGACATGATTTATGTTTACAAAATGCTTTTCGGTTTGGTAAACGTAAGTTTTAATGATTACTTTGTATTGAGAGTAGACCGTACAACTCGTGGGCATAAATACAAACTGTTCACAAAATACTCACGATTAAATATCCGGAAGCACTTTTTCACCGAAAGGGTAGTGTCAGTGTGGAATAACTTAGAATATGATAATATAAATTTCAGTAGTCTAAGAAGCTTCAAAGAGTCATTAGTGATGTGTGACATGTCTAAATATATGAACTATTAGTCATTTTTTATTTTCAGGGTAACCGTAAGTGCAGTTTCCTGCCTGGTTGTGCCTGCCTTTATTTGTATTGATTTACTCTTTCATGTGCTTTGAAATTAAATGATGATGATGATGATGATTGGCTTCATCATTGTTCATTGTTCATTGTTACACGTTGTCCCACTGCATATTACCACTGTGTGCTATATGTGCTTTTATTTTAATGCATTGCCTTCCTGTTCATTAATATGTAAACGTAATTTTTATTTTCTCGTAATGTGAATGTATCTGGATTGCTTTGAGTTTGACCAGCATGTGAGAGGCATTTATGCCCTTTGCTGTGTATTTCATTAAACTATCGTGCTATATCGCACTGACAGGTAACGGGTTATGGGACTATCGGGCCAACTGACGAACGGACTAAGGTTAGAGTTAGGGGTTCGATATAGCCTATTTATAGTAGTATGTGTTTTGTCATTTTGTTACTGGTTTTTACTCTTTCTTAGTGTGTATTTTGTGCTTAATGCTGCTTCGGCGTAATAATAAATGATGATTGATGATGATGATGATGATGATGATGATGATGATGATGATGATGATGATGATGATGATGATGATGATGATGATGATGATGATGATGATAATGATGATAGTCCGTTAGTCCGATAGTTCGTTGCATTATTAAGTATAATCGTGCCCCTATATGTTTCAACCGCCAGCTGATACTGCTGATTCATCATGCCTGAAGTCTCAGTGAGACAAGAAAGATGTCAGTGTTGGCTAGAGCACTATACGTTTCTCTTTAAATCGGCATTCGCCGATCGTTGACATTTTAAAGCCATTTTAATTTTTAGAGACTCTTATGCTATTCTATATAGGCCTACGCCACTTCAATTTGTAGACCGCTCCTGTTCTGGTTTTCCTGTAAGTGGCGGTATATAAATTTCTGTTTTTATTATTATCTACTTTATGTCCTTGCTTAGCCTACACTGCAATGTATATTATAAAATTTTACATTGACAATTTGCGGCCGCACCAGCCTGAGTCTATATTGTCATTGTCAGCTGCTGCAGCTGTTCGCGCAGCATGCCGACAGTGACCGGAAATTAATTGATCATGTCGATCACTCCCAGTGCGGACACCAAATACGTCTTTATTAGAGAAGCAGGTAATGACTCCATTTCCAGGTGACACCTCGCGCGAGCATGGAAAGCGGCACAAAGTAGTGCGCGTCATCGTCAACATGCAACGTCCGTCTAAGACGATGGTGGTTTGTCCGGATATTGACTATTGAGCTGGGAATAGTACGCTTTATACGTGTGAATTATTTATATTGAGCTTGAAAGAATACTGTTAATATATGTGTATATTTTATACGAAGAATTTACGTCGACGCTTCTCTGTGCGCTATCGACATTCATTTATGAAGGAAGACATACTCACCCCGGCGGAGAATAATCGTCGTAGGCGGATTTTTACAGCGCATGAATGACCTTGAATGTCCGATTTAACTTAAAGTGCGTATGTCGCACGGTTTGTTGGCTGATAGTGTCGATACGAGTTTAGCCAGTCTATTATGTAGTTGTAAAACAGATGCGGTGCTCAGTGAAGTGCACGAGCAGTGAGTGAGCCGAGAAAGACGTGAGCAGCTGACGCGCTGTCTCTCTGCGGTAGCTGAGCTTCTTGTTATCAGTCGCCAGATAAACGTACTAACTATAACTAACCGCACCTGCGCACCAGTTAATGGACTTGATCAGTTTTTTGAAGAAAAAAATATCTAAAAATTTGACGACATTCTGTTAGAGTGAGATACGCAACAACGAAGTTGCGTTTCAACGGAATATGAATTAAAGTGTGTACAGCTAAAGTATATGAATCGGTCATATCGACCACTGAGCAGGTAAGGTCGCGAGCGCGTCAATGGTTGGTCATGCGAGCGGTTGAGTGCATCAGCTGACAATAAAGCGGATGCGAGTCGGCAACAAAAACGTACCGCACTCGAGGCGTCGATCGTTACGTCACGATGTCCGCAGACATCATCGGCTGTCGACGACCACCCATGCAGACGGCCGACCATAGCAGATGGTTCCGCCGCCGAATTATCAGCGCACGGCTCGTAGCTTGTCCGAATGACAGCGTCGTAATTGGGGAGATTTTTGTCCGAGTGTTTCGGCGCGCTGGAGTCGTCGGAGAGAAAGAGGCTAAGCATGGTTGCCAGTCACAGACTTATCGCTCGAATGGCTGTATTCAACGAGTCGATGAAGGTGCTGCGGCGACAGTCCTGTGCTCGGCCGGATGATTCTCGACGTTTAGGACCAACAGCATCGGCCTCGCTGTATTTACGATCTATCTGGGTTTCCTCGGCATATTCAGCCAGCGATCGTCTAGTGCGCTTGAATGACCGCTTGCAAAATAAACCGGAAACTACGACTACGTTCGTAAGATGGTGCCTGGACTAAGTCGATCGCCAACGAGCGTCTTCCACTACGAGTTCGACTCCTCGCCTGACTGAACATAACGAAGCAACCGGTTACTTCTGAGTGACGTCATCCACTTTTATACGCTTTTCTACGTGCTCTTGCTCGGTCTACCGAAAGTATCTTTACGACGTGGTCACATCATTTCTATTCACCTCATACCAACAACATATGTTACAGAAGCATTGTAGTATATTAGCTGTCAGATTTATGTTGCCATTTTCCTTTTCTTAGTTATAAGTAAACAAACTTACTGTACGTTACTGTCCAACAGTGTCCCAGTTAATGCAATATTGTAGAACAAGTAAGAATGTGCTTTGGATCAGGAACTGTAGCGCATACAGCTAGCCAATGACGGTAAACGCGTTCGGCAGGCTAGCGGGCATCCGGCGAACACTGCTGCATATGCAGCACCGAGCGGCGGGCGGACGTCATGGCCGCCATCTCAAAAGTAAGACGTCATATCAGAAATCCGATTCCGTGGATCGATGCGTATTTACTTGAACAATCCTGTCAAATTTCATCCAGAGCCGATTTTAAACGACGGAACCGTCGGAGCCTTAGGCTTTTTCGAACAGCGTTGCCCTAAAAGGAGTAAGAACAACAAGATGAGTAGCGAGCGATATGGGATCACCTCCGGATCCAAAATATATCAAACCTACTATCGAGTGTAGTATTTGGCTACTTGCGGAAATCTCACAAATCTATCGCATTAAACAGTGAAAACACTGTTGTGCGGTCTTTTCCATATACGAGGCAACATTACACATTGTACTCTTCTTACGTGAGTTTGAGTAAAAAGTTCAAATATTGTGCACAGGTTTCTCACGGCAAGCGTAATTTGTGACGCCAGACCTTTAAAGATGTCACTGATGAACAGATTGTTATATAATCTTCAGTAACAGTTTCTGTACTTTATTCTTGATTTAATTGTGCTGTCACGGGCGTAATAGACACTGTTTGATTGACTGATTGATAATCTTCAAATGTGGGGAAGTATTGCCGCTACTTGGAGCCAGAGTGCAGTAAGATGTAAACTCACTTAGCCAAAATGGATAGTCATAATCTTTTAATTTCAGGGAGGTTGTATCCGTCTTGGACTGAATATCTGTTTGTTTAAAAAACACATATAGGCCTACACGAAGTCAGTAAGTAAAGCATCAACTTACAGTATATAGCGCATCACTGCCAGGAAATCCCCTAATGTATCCTAATGTACTGTGTACATTAGTACTCTGAAAAGAAAATGTCTTAAGGAAACGTCCAAATGTACACGCAGTAATGCTGGTGTGAACAGGATCACGCAGATGTCTCGGCAGTGAGTCGGACCGGCAATGGAGAATGCCCGTCGAGGCCGTAAGAACTAGTCATACGGAAGATGACGCTTAATACAGTGCGGTAGAGACGTATACAGTCGGCGCGGAGCGTCACGACTACGTCGTACATCGACAAGTCTCTTGTCGTCGTAAGTTGTGTTCCGCTGCAGCACTATTCCACCAACTCGAGCTCATAACCCCGTCTTGCTATCCATCCCGTCGAACATTCGGCCACGATGAACTCTGACATCAGTGACACCATCGCAACCTGCCTTGCCGACGCATGGGTCACCCAACGGGACAGTTTACGGGCTGGTGGACAGCCGCCTCTGACCGTCTGTCAACAACACTAGTCGTTCTTTCCACGCCCGGCCGTCCGCCGATTAAAATCTACCTTTCCCATCTGGTTCGAACGAATACAGTCTACTACTGAAATATTCACGAGCTCAGCTGCGATTTGCAGCACACATACGCAGTTACATAAACACACGTGTACCAAAATGTCGGAATTTTGAACATGTTTTCCAGGTCACCGACAGAACATTGACTTCGAAAACAATGATACGCTATTGATAGCTTTTACATTCTTACCGCGCGACGCTACGCAAAGCGCGGTGATGCCACAGTCTGTCTGTCCGTCTGTCTGTCTGTAACGTTCAGTCACCGTGATCACATAGGTTAAAATACTTCGAAAATAATTTCACGACCAAAAAGCTTAAGGTACCTGCTAATACTGACCCCAAAGTCGGCGAACTTGTGCAACGGGAACCCCCAAAATAGGGTGGGATAGGGGTGTGATCAAAAGCATAAAAACATGCAATATCTCCGAAACGGTGCAAGATAGGACCAAGATTACTATGACGGAGTAATAGGAAATCGCATACGCGCTTTCGATCGGCACCAAATGACCTTGGATGACTTTGAACGGCCAAAACGTCACTCTTGCAGAAATAAAAATAATAATTACGGAGCCCACCAGAAGAATTTGAACGAGATAGACTCATACTATCAGCGAAGAAATGTAGGCCGACGATTCTAGTTTCTAGAAATATAAAGTACATTTATGTAAAAAAAATTGTTCAGTTTATAGAAACACTCTATAAGGGTGACATTGTCGTTAGAGATATAAAACAGCAAAGATCAATTTTTCACCATTATAAAATTTCCAACTTCACCGTCATACATAGTCCGAAGAACCCTACTGACAAAAATGTCTGCAAACTATGTGTACCATTGCCAAATATTATGAGGTTAGGTATATGTGTCTCAAAAATTACACCTAATCAAAGGTGGCGCGTTTGCTTGATACATCGCCAAAATTCGCGTTATTTTCGGCGTCCAGTTTCAAAGATGAATAGTTGATAAAAAGCAAACCTATACGAAAACTGAAATATGCAAACACTATGCTAGAGTCTTTTGAATATTTATGCCAAATGTCATCAAATCGATCCTTATTCCTTATAATTTCGAGCTATACTGTTTTAAATTTGGCGCATTTTTTGAGACACAATGTACTTTGGTGTTGTATTCGCATCGTTTTCTATTTACGCCAAAAGCTATTTTTCCGTACCACACACCTACTCCGGCTAAAATATCGCGGTATTCCCTTTGGAGTAGACTGATGATGTTGATGAGAGACAGCGAAAACCCTAGACTAATCAGCCGTGAAATTATTTTCGAAGTATTCCAACCTATGCGATAATCGTACCTCAATGTTACAGACGGACAGACAGACCGACCGACGATTTGCCGTTGCATCACCGTACTACTGCATAGCATCGGTCGGTAAAACTGTCAGAGTTATCCACTTTGAAATCGTATTCACTGAAAATCGCAAATTTCAATGTTTCGGTCACCTGCGATTTTCAGTTGTTGCAATTTAAGGATTTACAACACTACTAGCGATGCATTCCTATAACGTCATAGGAGTGCAGATGCCAAGGAGACGCATACATGAATGACTAAATAAACCGGTGAACGAACACGTGTCAGTGACAAAACAGTGAATCAAGCACAAAGAACTATCTGACGTTACACGCAGAAAACTTGTCAATAAAGATAAATCACACAATCATATTATTGCAATAACGACTTTTCAAACTCTTGTGACGCCTTCGCCAACAAGTCGTCCTGAACAATGTGAAAGTAAGAAACTATACACCGGGTTGAATGTAGCCATTTTTACTGCCATCGCAACAGACAGGACGCCAGCTAAACTCCATCATATCTCAACATCAGTCTATAGAGAGTGACTAGCGTAAGAATACTTGGCGTTATCGTCACCGACCATTTTACTGCCACGTGAACAGCTTGACACCATTCTGCTCCAATCTACTGTGCGCTTTGTGAGTCCTACAAAGCCACGTCATAACCGCCATGGCGCTCACAACGTGGAATCCGTGGGAGAGGCTGCTCGGTTTACAGTGCGGAAGGTTCGCATGCAGACACGTCGCTGCTGTAGCTGATGAACAGCGTTCGACTGAGGTTTTGTTTCAGCGACTTAACGTTGCTATTCAGCGAGATAACCTAGCTTGTTTTATTTGTTTATTTATTTATTTACTCCTTCATTTATTATTAAAATACCACAACGCCACGCACTGTAAAACAGCGGATTTTTTGTTTGAAAACTAGTTCATTATTAGTATTCTTAGATGGTTTAACTCGCGTCCAGTTCACGCCATACTATATTTCTATATCTTTCTAGTTTTCGAACTATTAGCTTTTGTGACTCTTAGACCACTTCTGTTCATCATTCATGTATGCATCAGAGCAGCAGAAGACGGCTGATGCATATCGTATGGATTCGCCGACGACTCTCACCTCAGCAAATCAACACGTGTGGAAGATGCCAAGTCTCTGGCAAGCACACTTCGGCTGTATACTGGACATTCAAAAGGGAGCAACTCACATCGTCTAAAACAAGAAAGCCTAGCTAACGCAAAGGTAAGTGCGTGAGCGCGACAGCCTTACCTTGCGGATCTATATCATTCATTGTTGCCTCCAAAAAATGCAAAGTAGCGCAAAATTCCGAGAAAATTTGAACTTATAGCAGTTCAAGGTCATACAAGGTCATCAACCTTGTTGCCAATCGAAAGCGCTTATGCAACTTCCTGTTGCTCATCAGTAGGCCTAGTAACGTTGGTCGTATCTTGTACCGTTTTCGAGATATCGACACATAAGCTAGAAAATAGCTTGTTTTCCTCACCCCACCCTTGTTTGACGCCCCGATCAGGGGGAACCCGTCAGAATTTCTGGGTTAAACTTAAATCGCAAAAACTGTGGTGAAAGTTGCATGATCCTAACTTCAACCGTTTTTGACTGATCAATCCGTACGACAGACGGACAGACAGGACAGGCGATAGCATATAGCGCGCTCTCCATATGCTGTCGCGCGCTAAAAATTGAATGCTGTGAAGTCGAACTGCTTTGGCTGGCCACACCCTACAACTATCCAAGCTTACTACGACTGACAACACGCTGCACCTACCTGAAACCATATTTACGCCGCTACCAATATTAAAAAAATTCGGCGTTTACTTCGACGAAATGGAAATGAATGCTCGGCAGTGCGCAAAAGCATGCTTCTTCCACGTATCGTATCCGTCAATTACGCCGGTTCGTGGACGATGACAGACGCTTGTTCGTGTTCTAATTATGTCATGACTGGATTACTGTAACAATCTACTGGCCGGTTGTACATTGTCTACACTCCAATGTCTTCAACGTGCGCAAGACGCCGTAGCCAGGTGCATCCGTCTGTGCTCACGCTCGTCCACTGCTCAAACAAATGGTTGCTGATAGCCAGTCGTAAACAATACAAACTTTGTACACTGAAGTGCGATGTACAACATGGCACAGTACCATTCTATCTCAGCCAATTATTTGAAATTGTTCTGACACTATCTTCGTTCTGGTGCTCGAGGTAATTTCGTTGCACCAAGAACTCGCTTGCGTCTGAGTAGCAAATCCGTGGCGGGACACCGGCCTGGAACTCACTGCCTGTGTACAGGACAGGACCACCTCCTGTCATCACCTTAGACTTTTCTATTCAGGATTGGGCATGGTAGTGACTGTGCGCTTTAGTCTGGCAACTGTAAGGGTACCTGATTAATTAATAATTAATTATTACTAAAAATTGAAATCGAAATTACATTTATTGACAGACTCTGAATTGGCCTGAATGAGCCTAACAACAGACATGGCCGTCACTAAAGGCCATTGCTGGATGTATGACTTGTGTATAAATTCAAAAATACATTATAAAATTTTTCCCTGTCCTTAAAAAATTCCCTTCTTAAGACAGAATGTAACTTTTAGTTAGATGTACCCGTTTGACCTTAGCTCAGCTTGGGTTGGTCAGCCCCATGGTCGGACCTTGGTTGGACCTTACAACCTAATATGACCTAATGACTTTGGGTCGAACCCCAATTTGGTCATACCATATGACCTTGGGTTGGTTGACTCCCTAAGGTGAGATCAGATTACCTTATGCTGTTCCCCTAGTGATCATGGGTGGGTCACCTGAACCTAGGTCATGTTTCGACCGCCGTTGGACCCAACAGTATATAAGGACGAGCACCGGTCACTTATCATCTTGTTCACAGAACTCTGGCTGTCGAGCGATTTCTTATATTTGACTGACTATACTGTTGCGTCGTCCGCTGCTTCGCTGTCGTCTTCGTTTGCTGATTGATAGCGTTCTGTGCTGCTGCTAAAAGTTTGGTTTTGGTTGTTGATGGTCGTCGTGGTTTCTGGCAAAATGCGGTTAGTTTTCTGTCTGTCTGTGGTAGCTTATAGCTTCTAGGCCTTTAATAGGACTTAGTTTTAATCACGTCATAACAATTAGAAAATTAGGTAATCAATCTCTTGATAGCTATGGAAAGTTTTCGGGCTCACCGGAGTGATAGTCCTGTCCCCTGAAGATTTTTTGGAAGAAATTCTGGCCGTTAACGGAACCGTAATTCCTGCAACAAGATGGAAGCGGTGTTGCAGGGCCAGCAGCAGATTGTCGCGCCAGAAACTCGCAACGAAAGACCTGACCGACGGCCGCGGACTACTTCAGTTTTAGTTTGACCTATTAGCCTATAATAACTACAATAGGTCTACTGCGCCAGTGAGTACCGGTAACAGTTGACCCTTTGCAAGTGACGACGACGGCGGTGATGATTGATCACTATGAAAAACAAGAAAGCTGAGCTATCACAAAGACGACCGCGCGATGCGCCCAATATATGGGTGCCCCGGAAAGAGAGTCCTGACTAGCCCACGGCTACTTTTCCCGAAATTTGTAACGGGCGTCAATTCCGATCGATGCTAAGAATGTGCGTACAAAATTGGAAGTTCGTAGCTTTACCCGTTCCTGAGATAATAGGGGGTACTCAAAAAAAATTTGGGCCGTCTTTGGATACGCCCACGCTCCCTTTTCTCCAAAATTTTTCATGGACTTGTGTTCGGATGGACCCTATGAATATAGTGCCAAATTTGAAGTCCCTAGCTTTAGCCGTTCCTGAGATAATAGCGATTGCAGTTTTGGGGTGGGGTTGCGAACCCCCAATCTAGGGGAAGGGGAGGCCGTAGGGAGTCGGGGATGGTACCGTTCGAAAGAGCGGTTGTGACTCCATAGTAACTTTTCCTCTATCTTTACGCGTTTCAGAGATATTGCCGCTTTTGTGCTCCAGCACGCCATTTTTTCCCATCCCCACCTCTAGTCTCCCCCAAATTTCCCCATGTTGCCCTGGGAGTAGGTGGATGGTCTCTGGGCCACGAAGAGCAAAGGTGTTGGGCTATGTGTCCATGCAATTATTTTCCAAGATTTCTAACCTATGTGATCCTGATCCACCAACGTCACAGACAGACAGACGGACGACATGCAATCTCAATACCGCGCTATGCACTAGTGCATCGCGCGGTAAAAACTGTTGTAACATAATAATAATAACATAACTTTATATTCGGCTTTTGTTTAACACTCTGTGGTCACTACTAGAGTTTAGGCCTGAAATCACAGAATTCTCCCCAGTGCAGTGAAGACACACAGAATGCTGGATACCCTTTGTGGCTCTAAGCCAATAACGTCAGAGTAAGTAACCGATGAAGCGTGATTTTGATTTCCATATTATTTCGTGTGTTAATGAGCTGTTGTTGCATGAGCTTTCGTTACCAATGCGACTAATGCACACCTTCGTTCGTTGCTGTTTTGCAGTACACTGGAGACTCGTGCAACGCGCAGTGGTTCCCGATGCAGTCGTTTCACGTTAGCGCCGCCGTTAAACCCGTCCTAGATCCATGCAGCGGCAACCTGCGCTTCGTCGAAGCAGACTGTCCTGAAGCCTGTGCGAGCAGCCACCCGCCAATGTTTGCTTTCATCGCTCGACGTACCAAAGGCGTGAAGGTGGATAGGACAGTTCGCTTGTAATTCGGATGTTAGAATAATTGGTTTCACTTTCAGTTTTTAGCCGACCGTATTGCATGATCTGTATGATCGACTATTAGCATGATACTGTTACCTCACTCGTCTGTTCTTCTGTCTATGACGCCGAATAATAGTCGCCAAAATCGGCCACTATATATAAGTCGCCATTTTCGGCGACTATAGTCGGCGGCTATATAATGTAAAGTATGCATGCAACTGTCGCCGATTTTGCGACTATATAGTCGGCGTCGCCGAAATCGGCGACTACATTGTATAGTCGCAAGTGTGAACAGGGCTTTAGACTTTTTTCGAAGAGGTCGCCCAGACAAGAACAACAAGAAGAAGAACAAGAT
>Ga0056131_1000315_pt1 | contig 11304 bp, 10 predicted proteins | sample WorMetLIZISLAND1_2_FD_67480 | JGI IMG/M metagenome (GOLD analysis project Ga0056131, IMG submission 67480) | Marine gutless worms symbiont microbial communities from Max Planck institute for Marine Microbiology, Germany - Olavius clavatus LIZARD... ...
GTTATGTTTGTCGCTATTCAGTTAATCATTCAAATGTGCACTTCATTATTGCGTTGACGGCTCAATCTGGCACTTCAAGTTTCCCAAGGTAGTGCAAGCACATACTTTAGGTGAAGTGGGCATTTTAGGCACAGTTTTATTAAGGGTTTATTCCGGGACACTCCTTCCAATTTTTATTGAAATCGGTTCATATTTTACAGACAAGGAGCAAAAAATAAGTTGGCACAGTTTTTTTGAGACACGGTGTATATCCGTTCACATATACTGGACACATTTCACCACTTCTGCAGCAGCAAGTTCCGGTAGTAGAATGTTACATTCTCCATACTGTTCTCTATCACGGATGTAGTTTTTCGCCCACGCGGAGTGTTTTCTTTTCTTCTTCAGTAATAAACTCGCAGCTGCATGCTAGTGTAATTAAAGAACCTGCAACAACTTCTCTGTGGTAGAGTTTTTCTAGGCGGGTTTTTCTGGGAAAGTCTACGACAAAGGCTGGTCGGGCCCGTATAATAGAATTTAGTCAGAACCAAACATGTCGGAGACTTTGTCGGAGACCCGAGATGTCTGGTCGGGTCTGGTCTGGTTCGGTCCGTGTCCGTCTAGTGGAATTTGGCCTTTTGGCAGCTTAACATTGTAAGAGATGCACGTTCGTGTGAGATTTATAATCATATTTTATTTTTACTTGAATTATCAATAATTTCAAACAGTTACTAAAAACAATATAAGTGGATAACTAAACTTAGGTCATCTAAAGTGCAATTTAATGTTCTTAATAGCCTTTGACTATTGTTAAATTAAGCCTATTTAATGCAGGACACAGCAATGTTGGCCAGCATCTGCATGCATCGCTATATAGTCGATGCCATCACCAGTGCAAACAGTACTGCAAATACCTTTTTTAGAACTATCGTCTTCCATTGCCTATTTCACACATGCATTCTCCAAAAATCTATTGTAGTCATATGATAAAATCAGATATGTATTTTTATATTTTTCTAATATTTCAATAAAATACAGGATCCTGATGATTGCACCAACAATTATCATAAATTTGACAACGCTATGCACATGATGCTGTTAAATCTTTTTTTCCGGACACGGTGTACAGTTACTGTTTCCCATTATATCCTTGTGGTGAGGAGCTAAAACCAGAAGTTAAAACAGAGCTTATGGTGACTATCGGCCTGGATAGTCGATATGGAAAATCGTGCACACACAAAACACAGAATTAAAACGTCACCGAGATTCGCTGAAACAAAAGCGGCAGAGATTCTGCGTACGAGATTTATTCAAGAAGTCCAACACAGAGGACTTGAAAGGACCCGGATTCTCTAGCTCGACAGGCTGAAATACATCACTTACTGTGAAGTCGATAGACTTCGCTGACTTCCCCCGTTCAGTCCCGCTGTAGTCGTGGCTGAGTCTGTTCCGTGTCGACATAGCGCATACTGCATACCCGCCAACACCATTGCATGCATCGGACTATCGGGCTATCGAGCTAACGGACTATAGGGTTAATACTTACATAGGATTAGGGTTAGGGGTCCGATATAGCACGTTAGTCCCATTGTCCGGTGCATTATTGAGTGTAACCCCCGCCAACGTATTGGCGAGTTGTAATTATGGTGAAATTTCAGACACGGAGCTTTCAAAGAATTACGATTAGTCCGTCTGGTCGTTTGCCGTCCTACCTGTTTACGCTCTTGGTGGCTGGCAGGTATTCCAGAGGCGTTAAGTCTCTTCCACACTGGCGACAAAAGGTCGACGGCGACAAATTATCGCTAGTGTGGACTAGCCATTAAGGGCGTGCTGATAACAACCTGGTTGAACCTCCCGTTGAGAAGTACTGACTTCACAGTGTGCTGTTTTATGTGGTGTTAGTTTTATCAGGTAGTGTGGAGACACACTATTATTACGAAGTTGTAAATGTTGTAACTTCCGCTATTTATTCCTGTTTCCAATCGTACAAGAAGTGTAAAAATCCACCTTGAAACATGGGAGTTCTGGTCCAAAAAGTGGCACGTGTTTTTTGGCTCACGGTGTGCATGCTAACATCACTCATTCTCTTCACATCCATCCATTTAATTTACATCGGATGAATAAACAAAGCGAATTTACTATTTCGGAGAGTTTTCAATAAACATTTCTCCCCCGTCTTCTCACAGCCTTTGCTGATTTGACGTTCTACAGTTTAAACTTGCGCGGCACTAGAAGTTCGTGATTGTGAGGCGGGATTCGAACCAGTCAAGCGTGGTGGTCCACTGCTGGTCCTTTGACTGATTGAGGCAGGACATCGATGACCGCAACTGTCAGTCGCATGCATCTATGTGCGACCGGCTGCACTGATGTGATACAGTGGGGACAGTCTTGACGTTGGGGCTGTTATACGACGTCTACGAGTCAGTAGGCTGTCAGTAGTTCGAACTTTTAAGTGAACTTTTAAGTGAATTTTATTGTCATTAAATTTACGGCAACAGTTCACACAGTTTGGATTGATTCACATTACCGGTAGGCCTAAATAAAATTTGACGTTCACGAATTATTACGACTTTTAAAAATGCTAATGAGCCTATTGTCTTCCCCGAAACAGAAACACCGAAACAGAGTGGAACTAAAATAATGCTATACTAGCCGTAGTAATTATCAGATTTAAGAAAGTAGTTTATATACACTGTTCAAGAAAATCAGGTTTGTCCAAACTCCATTACTTCAATTTGTTGTGGATTTGCTGTAGAACAAGTTTTACAACAAAACGAAGTAATGGAGTTCTGGGCCTTAGCATCGACAAAGAAGCAAAATCAAATGTTAGCCTAACGTTATTTAACCTTCATACAATGCTGCATCAAGCTATTAAAGCACGGCTGACATTGTTGTAGTGACTTGCGTATTTAAACTGTTCAAGCATTAAACGGCAATTGCAGCTGCATGTGTTATGAATTTCAAGGAATTGTAATATCGAAAGTCAAGAATAATCCCCGTTACGCCATAGCAATCGCAGCCGAAAGACACGCAAGCGTTCTTAGAAGTGTACCACGGGTCAGTTTATGGCGACAACTGCGAAGTCCCCCGTCACTAATATTACCGTTACTTTGATCTGACCTTTAAGTAGCTCACTATACAGACATGATCCACGGTGCACAACGTGCACTTCTGACGGTTTGTAGCAAGATGGGTTTTGGTGAGCAGCTAGGAAGTGACGGCGTGGTGAAATGGCTAACACGTTGGTCTCGATCAACGCAGTTGCTCTACATCGGGCCTGGTTACTACTTGGATGGGTACGTGACTGTCTGCTGGCAAGTAAACCATCTCGGCATGTAACCAACCATCTAGGTCAACTCAGCCTTCCATCCGTCCGGGGTATAGGTAAATCGAGTACCAGGCTATGTAGCTGGGGTTGTTCGGGGCGAGTTCACTTGTGTCGGGTGGCAGTTGAAGATCATTAGGCCGCATTTGGTCACATAGGTCAGTATTTGTGTCAGTGCACTGCTGACGCAATTAGTTTTTTTTGCAGGGGCCGTTTTACGAAAAATAATTATTTAAAAAAAATTAAATGCTAAAGCCCTGTCCACACTGTCGCAGAAAAGTGCGACTGTCGCAGAAAACGGCGAGACAACGGCGACAGACGCACTTTTTGCGACAGTGTGGATAGGCTTTAACGTGTATACATGCCGATGATCGAACTTTAATTTCTGAGTGCCCCGAAGCGCGCACATGTAGGCTACTCGAGTTAAGCCGACTGTCAAAGGTTGTATATATGGTTCACTGGCACGGTAGTTTATGCGCTCCGTGGGACTGAAATCAATAGCCGAACGGCAATAACAACATCCGCGTCACTAGCTGATAAGTAGCTGATCGACGACGAATCAATAGCGGTGTTTCTCTGGAACCAACGAGCGCGTGTAAAACGATATTATTAGCTTGCCGTTTTATTGCCAACGACTTTTACGCTTTCGTACACGTTCCGGTCAAGCATTTCTACACAAAATGCAGCGTTTTCGTATAGCTGTTTTTTCCGCACTTCAGCGTAAATATCGGTTATGCTATTCAGCGCTGCGATAATCACAGCAAATGGCCGGCTGAAAATTGAAACGTTTCTACGTAACTACATGTACTGCGCGTCAGCGCAGCCGACACCATCATAAATTTTATGTTAAGACTGAAATTCTGTAACTGAACTGGATTGATCGAAAATCCGTGTACGTGTATACTGTGAGAAATGTGCTGTTTTAGGATGAAAAGAATCAAGTGATGAAGACTAACGTTTGGATGAGAATGGTAGGAAACACTAGTTTTACTTTTCTGTTGTAGTGTTCTGCCACAATGCTACCACAATGTTTACAGACTATACGCTTTATAGTCACTCCATACCGGTAGTCATTTTCGCTGTTGTTGAGATTCTCATTTTACTGCTATTTCAACAATATATAGGGGGGAGTGTGGTCAAACAATGGCCATTTTTAGCATTATGGAGAGTTTTGTTCTGCATACATAATGTTGTTTATCGTGGAGTATTGCAGGCTTAACATATAGTCTATAGTTCGACTCCATGATTACCGGTAACTCATTTTCAGTATAATCCACCCTTGCCTCCAGTCCTCCCCCCCCCCAGCGGCTCACACAAGTGCCTCAGATTCGGCCATTGGTCGCCACCCTGCACTATAAAGTATTTTATTTACTTATTAACTTACTTACTTACTTACTTACTAGAAAAGCTCCATATAATTTGTGCACGGCCCCTTACGGCGTTCAGATGGTACATACAAGCGGGATGCAAACCCGCCGAGGCGCCGACCTGGATTCTGTTGCATTTAACTCCGGCGACGCTAACCACCCCGCCACCCCACCCCAATCTGCTGTACATTAATTTGAAAATCTGTATTCACCACGGATGGTAAAAATACCAAGAAGTAAAACTTAACTAAATTTTAACTAATGAACATACAATGTCTTTTTTCGTTTTTCAAGCATAACATTAGGCACTTCAGAAAATAACAATAATGACTTCTGTCGTGTTTGTACAGTTATGGGCAGACTTTCAGCTGAAGTGGAACCCGGCAGAGTTTGGTTCAATCAGCGTGATTCGAGTCGCACCCGACAAAGTCTGGAAACCCGATATTGTACTCTTTAACAAGTAGGTCTAAGTATATTTCTTATCAATATATCAACACATCAATTTTTTCCCATTTTCCTCCATTTCATGTCCAGTCTTCGGAGGACACACCTGCCCACCAAGCCTTGCGGTGCCACATCGATCTGTCACTTGGTCGCCTTCTAGACCGGAGTTGGAGGCGATGTCCAGGCCGCCCTCGGAACAGGTGGCTTGACCAACGTCGCAAAAACGAACGGTCTACCTCCTGTTAGCAATGCAACGAGACTGAGCATCAGGGAAGCAGGCTCATTTGTGTAATGCATAACAGCTTCATGATATGACTGTTTAATAACAAAGCAGTCTTATGACATCACGCACGTTTATTTCACCATAAATGGTAGCAAGATATTTAAACAATGATAAAAAAACAGAAACACAGATAATAGAGACACAGGTTACAAAGTCAGACAGACGATGAACCACATACGCGGCCAGACAGGGACAAGTCTCTAACCAAAGTACTGGTTACATGCCAAACAGACAATACTGTCAGATCGAGCATATCTGTAAAAAAAATTCAATTTCCTTCTAACAATTACATCAGAAACTTCACAACAATTAAACATCTTCATACACTCCACGGCTGTGTCCGTACAACTGACGTCAAAAATTTTCTTGAAACAGCTAATTACTGCGACGTCCTGATTCAGTATAAAATAAATCATTGAGTGAAAAGTTCAGTTATGTTTCTAGCTAACACCACTCAAAATGCAATTTTTGTAATTTTTTAAAGATTTGACGTCACGAATTTCAAGACATGGTTCGTGTGACAGAATAACTACGGCAGCTAGGCCTATTTTGTCACGGTATAGTTATCTGATCACGTTACATCGGTTCCACACGATAAATGCTGAATACAAAGCTGTTTTTGATGTATAGTGCCGATGGCAAGTACGAGGTGACTTACAAACCAAACGTGGTCGTCTTTTACACCGGCGACGTACTGGGTTAGTGTACTCAGAACACGATGACGTCATCAGTTTTAGCGCACTTCAGAATCATTGATTTCATCCACTCATCGAATGCCTCTGGATCATCGTGCACTACAGCGCTCCACAAATCGCACTGCTATTGTTTATTTTCGTCACCGTATGAGATGCAGTTAATCCCACAACGAACGATGACGTCATCAGTTATGTCGGTGACGTCACCGGCGACGTACTGTGGATTCCGCCAGCTATCTACAAGAGTTCGTGCACGATGGACGTGGAGTTTTTCCCGTTCGACGAGCAATACAGATAGATGAACCCTGTTACGTCATTTGTGTGACGTCAGCAACATAACCGATGACGTCGACGAGCAATATTGTAAGATGAAGTTTGGATCGTGGACGTTCAGTGAACGCCAGGTCACGCTGGAGTGGTACGAGGATTACAGACAGGTCAATTCCGTCTCACTTTGGGCTGGGCATTTCGCCTGATTAAACTTTTCGGTCGGATCCTTAAACACTCATCTGCACTCACAAATCTCACATGACAAAGACTTCGGTCTTTCACTTCGGACGATCTGTGTGTTCCTGCTGTCAGACTGCCTACTGTTGGACGTCGTACTTTCTCTGTCGCTGGCACCCGTGTCTGGAACGCTCTTCCTGCTGACGTCACTTCAGCACCTTCTGTGTTCACTTTCCGAAAACGTTTAAAACTGCATCTCTTTTCACTCTCCTGTCCTGGCCTGGTCTACTAAATTAACTTTCTCTCCTTGCGTGGTCGTTGTGGTAACTTTAGCTTTTTGTTACTTAGGCCACCCTAAAAATTTATTGATTGATTGATTGACATTATGCTGCGGTTACAGTTTAATGCATCGGACTATCGGACTAACGGACGAACGGACGAACGGACTAGGGTTAAGGTTAGGGTTAGAGGTCAGATATAGCCTGTTAGTCCGATAGTCCGATGCATTAACCCCACATTTCTGCGCTTGTCTTCTTCCTGAAAAACAAAATTAATATTGTGATAGTTCCACTCACGTAGCCAGCCGCAATGTTTGGAGGCAAGGGATTTTGTTGTGGGGGTTGGTAGGGAGAGGGGAAAATACAGTAACAATTTGGTGGAGGAAGCTTCTTACATAACTATGCAGGTCGTAAAATGATAGCTGTTAAAATGGTGTCTGTTAGATTTTTGAGGCAGGCAACGAACATAATTATTGGGAGGTAGGGGCAGATGCTTCCTCCGCCCCCGGGCCCTACGACTACGTGACTGGCCACTGACTGGCCAGTTCTGTTTTGCTTTCTTGCGGCGTCTAGTTTAACCTTTAACCTTTAACCTTTTAGTTTCTTGATTGTTTCGGTTGCTTGTGATACCAGGTGGACTTGAGCGACTACGTCAATAACGGATCTTGGGACATCATCTCGTGTTCACGCTGAAGCAATGAAAGTGTAGCTTTGTTCGCTTCTACTCTGTGGCTTACATCTGTAACCATTCTTTATTTCGTTTGCTATCCGTGAATAAAATGGACTTGATCTGAACAGCAGAGTCTTGGGACATCATCCCATGTTCACGCTAGCAATAAAAGTGGAGCTTTGCTCGCTTCTGGGACTCTATAACTGTTGCTATCCTTGAAATGGACAAGATTTGAACAGCGGGGTCTTGGGACATCATCTTGCGTTCACGCTATAGCAATAAAAGTCGAGCTTTGCTCACTACTTGGACTCTGTCTCTGTCGCTTACGTGTCTAACTAACTAAGGAAATTGAAATGGACAAGATCTGAACAGCAGGGTCTTGGGACATCATTTCTTGTCCGGCGGAACGAACTCGAGTGACCGCCACGTTCGACCACAGCGCAGAAAACCACGACGAACAGAACAGCCGGTCACTGATGACCTTCTCGGTCCAACTGCGTCGTAAAGCACTTTTCTACACAGTCAACCTCATCTCACCGTGCGTACTTATTGCCTTTCTCAACGTCTGCGTCTTTTACCTCCCAGCTGACGCTAGAGAGAAGATTATGATGTCAATTTCCATCTTGCTGGCGCTGATCGTGTTCTTATTACTAGTGTCGAAGATCAGTCTTGGCGTCCTTTGATGATCTTCGTTCTTTCGGTTCTAACATCTCCGATCATCTGTTTTTAAATATCATCATTTCTAATATGGCGAGTTTTTAAAAGAATTCGCATTCCAAAAGCAACGAGATTGGTGTGTATTCTTGGCGTCCTTTGACCTTCGTTCTTTGGTTCTTCCATCTCCTGAAGTGGCCTGTGATTATCTTATTAAATGTTATCATTTCTAATTTGGCGAGTTTTGAAGAAGAATTTATATGTTGGAATTATGACGATCAGTGTATGTTCTTGGCGTCCTTTGAAGCTTTCCGGCGTGAATGAAGACGTTTTACTTTGTGCTTTGATCGGGAGAAAAGACATTTTGGTTCTCGTGTCGAAGATCCTGCCTCCAAGCTCACTGAAAGTTCCTCTGGTTGCCAGATTCATCCTCTTCACGTTCATTACGAACGTGCTCACTATTGCCAGCACAGTCTTTGTGTCAGCAGCAAGTGAATGAATTTATTATGAGTGAGCGAATGAATGGAATAAGGTGAGGACGAAAAAGAACAAGAAAATTCATACTGGATTTGTTGCTTGCTTTTTGCATATTCATAATATGCTAATATTCCAGACCGTTGCCAGCACAGTCTTTGTAATCCACTGCAACTTTCGAACACCTCACACCAATCAGATGCCTGCCGTGGTTCGCCGCCTCTTTCTCTACTGGCTTCCGCGTCTCCTACTTATTCGACGACCCCTGTATCGACTACGCGCCGGTCGCAAACCATACAGCAGGCCTCGGCCACTAGAGGAAACCGGATTTCCGTTACGTAGACAGGAAATGACGTCAGATATCGGTCGTCGGGCGGACGTGGTCGCTGCGTGGAGCGGACGGTCAGACGTGAGACGAAGACGGTTGGACGACGATGGCGGTAACAGGTCCGGTACGTCGGTACATGACAAGGAAATTCGTCGCGCCCTAGAAGCGGTCAACTTCGTCGCTGTGCACTTGAAGAACGACGATGAATACGCCGAAGTTGGTGATGGTTATTGTACATTGACATTTTTATTGAATTACGACGAAATATATTGAGTTAAGTCTGGAGTAAAGTACATGTATGTATACCGATCATATATCGTGTATTGCCGTTATTAGACATCTTTATCCACCAATTTAAAAGATAGAACAAAACGTTTAACTAAACAAATACTTAATTAAAATACAATGGCACGTCCAATGGGCACTTACTGTGTAGGCTAAGTAGGTTACTTAAGGTTGATTGATAGATTGATTAATTAATAGATTGATTGATCAGAAGAGTTTTAAAAAAATTGCCCGACAACGACGCTGACTTGCGGCCTTTTAACACGCTGAATTGTTTGCCGTCAGTGATAGTTTAATCGTCCAGCTCGTCCACTGACATTGACAGTCGAGCACCAAGTGACCAACCAGTAGCCTACGATCCTTATACAGTGACTGGCTGAGCGTCTTTCACGCCGCCGTTCATTAGATGACAGCAACACCGTTGATTGGATTTCCGCAACTGTCCGTCTTAATATTCTGATCTACACTAAACGTGATGCGTTCTGGCATCACTGCGCCGATCGCATCCCAATGACTTGCAGGTCGGCTTTTGACACTATCTTTGGTCGTGGACGTACCACTGTCTCTGACGTCCGTCCTTTCTCAAGCGTATGCAATCTTTTCCTGTCAGAAAACCGAAATGATTAGCCATGCAGCGATACAACCTTTCGCACGGGCCGGCTTAGGTCTACTTTGTTCCACTTTATTGCGACTGGTTGAGTTCTGTTATGGCTTGTCCACGCTGTTTTCAAAGTCGAAGACGACTTTTTTGTCGCCAGCACCGTGTTGCGGACTTGTTAGCGACACGGCCAACAAGTCCGCAAGAAGTTGGCAACAAGTCGTTGTAATGGAAGTTGAGAAACGACATGACACAAGAGACACAACGGGATTCTGCCCGGGCCAACTTATTACGGACTTGCTACGGCGAAACTGGTGTAATGGATTTTGGCCTTTACTCATCTAGTCTCCTTCAGACGTTCCTTCAATCTGGTTGATCACTTAACAGTGTTTAGTGGCAAAGGCAGAAAAGTGCTGCCATCTGGTGACTGCAAACGTAGCAGACGCTGCGGCACATGCAGCTCGCTAGCAATTAAGTTGATTAAAAGGAGCAGTAAGATCGTGGGTTGGATCTGGGGAGAAGGAGGTGCCCACTCCCGAGAGAATTTGTTTTTTGAATTTTCGAGTTAAAAACGCAGGTTTTTATGCATTTTTATTGCGAAAAACTACTCGCGGCCAGAAACCCAGACCGCGAGGAGCTTAACCGACCCCTGGGGGCTGAAAATGTAAAACGCACGGGGGAGGTAGAAAATTTAGCACGGGTTTCAACTCCCCCAATCCCCTAACCCCCCGTCAACTCGCATACTGATTCGTACTTACCGTTTCATTTGTCAAACTAAAATAATATTGTGGCTGACGTTGTGGTATGAAGGTGGTGGATGATTGGGGTTACGTGGCCGTGGTCGTTGACCGTCTACAGCTGTACATCTTCCTCGTCGTAACGGTCGTCGGCAGTGCCGTCCTTCTGACGAATGCACCACACATCTTCGAGTTTGTTGATCAGGACGAAATCAAGAGAAGGCTGACAAGTCAAAACTGACTGTTCGAGTTCACCACCATGCTCCACCACAATAGACGTACAGGCCAAGCGTAATGAAGTGGCATAAAGGCCAAAATTCATTACACCAGATTTCCACTTAGCAAGACCGCAACAAGTCCGCAACGTAAACGACAAGTCTGTAACAAGTCGGCGCAGACAAAAGTCCGTTGTGTCTGTTGCGTCGTGTCGTTTCCCAAATTCCATTACAACGACTTGTCGCTAACAAGTTCGCAACAAGTTGGCAACTTCCGCTCTGCGGGGAAGTTACGGAGAAACGTGTCTAATGGCTTTTGGGCATAATCAGACTTGGGTTAGGATGCAGATCGAGAGGCTCAAGAATAGAGACGCCGCAGACGCCGAAAATATACCAAGGTAGGGTGTAAGTAAGTAAGTAAGTAAAACGTGAATTTATATAGCGCATCAACGCCGAAAAATCAGCCTCTAATGCGCTGTACACGCTAGTACTCTGAAAAAAGAAATGTCTTCAGTAGACGACCAA
>Ga0056131_1000316_pt1 | contig 11294 bp, 7 predicted proteins | sample WorMetLIZISLAND1_2_FD_67480 | JGI IMG/M metagenome (GOLD analysis project Ga0056131, IMG submission 67480) | Marine gutless worms symbiont microbial communities from Max Planck institute for Marine Microbiology, Germany - Olavius clavatus LIZARD... ...
ATATGTTGTACTTTTCAACCGATGGTTGCATTAATAAATCACTTACTTACTTACTTACTTACTTACTAAGAACAAGACAGTTGTATTGCAAGTACTTGTGTTTCAGAATGAAGGAGGAACACATTCTGTTGTCAACTGACGGACCCGACCGTAATGTGCTCAAGATAAAGCCACCAATGTGCTTCAGTGCCGATGATGCAGATGAACTTGTGCAGAAGCTCGACATGATTCTGTCAGAGCTTGACAGCACCACAGAGGAGACCGCTGGTGAGGTGGTCTGTGAAAACACAAGTCATGATTCGGCCGCGTCACTGGTTGATCAGTCAGCAATGCCCGTTGCCAGGCGCATTCTTAGCCTAGCTTAGCTGAACTGGCATACTGCATGTGCTGTTTCTGCTGATTATTGTTAGTGAGAATTATGTTGTCTGGTAATATTGGGGAAGCTTTATTTTATTTAGATTCTTTGTTGTGGATATAATTTGTTTAACTTTACTCTCAGCAGTGTTCTGATGCTGTGCAGTTGTGAGGTGCAGCTAGTTGTTATTTAGTTATATCATATAGTCATATGCATTAACATCTGATTTTCCTCAGTTATTAGCTGGATCGCACAAACTGAACTTTTCATACTTTGTTGGAGTTGCAGCAGGAATTTTTTTCATGTCCGATACCTTCTGCGTCACCCAACAGTGTCAAAAGAACTAAAGAGTAAGGAACTCTGGATTACATGATCACAAATTTGTCCACTTGCTGCAGCCACAATCATGTGATGTGCCTATCCCATTGGCTTAATCATGTTACTTTGCCTTTCAATTATGGCTGCTTTTCGGCTAAGCTGGAAAACTGCGGAGGTATTTTTTAGTTGAAAACTTCAGCGGTTTACCAAATTTATGGCTAATTTTCGGCTAAGGCCTGCAGAGCTAATAAAAAATTGCAATATTAAATTCTAGTACACTGTAGTTGGCAAAATCTGTTGTTCAAACTTGTTCAAATCATGTCGATGCAAAGACCACAATTACAGGACGAACTTAATATTGTCATGCAAAAATGAGAGCAAAGTGACTGGAATGCCTTGTTTACACTCAAAAATTACGGTGGCTACAACCGGTTTTTTCTGGCGTTTTTTTCGGCTAGCCAAATTTCTTTGCGGTGGCTTTTCGGTTAATGCTGAAAATATTCAGCTTGGCGGCTAAATTCGGTGGCTTGGGGTCTAGGGTCACAGTGTCAAAGCACTGAAAGAATATACAGTATGCACAGCTGAAAAATCTATTTAGTATTAGACAGTGTTTACATAGATTAAGATCATTTACATGGTTTGGAAAGAAATGTCAAATGTACAGTTTATACTCTGCAAAATGCTGATGTTTCAACCGGTATTGTTACTTTTAGAAGCTGGTATTGTACCATAATAATTATATAGCACTGTTAAAAATCGGAATATAACAGATTAAACCGGTGAATTTTTGAACTTTTGTATTTTTTGTAGACTATAAATACATGATACATGTTTTTTGCTCACACATTGCGTGAAAAGAATGTTATGTGCAATGCAACAACGAACACAATGTTAGTTTTTTTTTGTTTTGTTACTTTATTATGTGAACAGTACAAATATTGTTTGCCTAATGTACAGAGGTGAATTTAATAAATATGTGAATATGTACAGATATTGAGTGAAGTCACAAATGTCGCAGTAAACTGTAGTAATCTATAGCTATGTCGACGGCGACTTGAGCAGTTCGTCGATATCATCGGAGGTCAAAAATGTGTCGACACTGTCCAACTCTTCACCGTCACTTGCACTGTTTTCGTGATCTACCACACTGCCAAACAAATACTTCCAATCTTCACTGTTCTGGCTAATAGTCATTATTATGATTACAAGAATGAGAACTGGTGAGAAGTGCATTGAAAATGTTGTATGCCATGATGGCAAAGTGACAAAGTGTCTGATTCTAAGTGAGAGTTAGATACATAGTTTGCCATGTTAGGTTAGAATTTCTAACCAAACGCAGACATCAGATACTAAAATGCCTACAATACAGATAACTGATGGCCAGTACGTGCATTTGTGTATAGCAGCATCTGAGGTTCAAATTCTTGTTTTAATACGTGGCATGCATGCATGCTGCATGCGTGTTTACTTGACTTTGCCTGACCATGCTCAGTCAATCTTTCATGAGGACTGTTAGGCCACAAGATTGAGCATATGTGACTGATAATTATTCCATTATATTTTAGGTATTTTTTTTAAAAACCTATGTATCAACGTATTTATAAGTTCATATTCAACCAACTTGTAACCAAGAAATAACGTGAAAAGCCACAACCAAAAAATGTCATGACAGTGTTATAATAATGATTAAAAAGTTATTCAACATTGGGCAAAGGTTTGAGATACATTAGCAGAATCAGACTGTAATTAATAATTAAGTCAGCTCTGAATTTTCTCATAACGTGCAGTGTCTTGGGGACATTTCAAGTTCAAGGAAGAAACGTGTTGCTGTTGCCTTGTATACCAGGTCATACATGTGCAATATTACATACAGCAAATGAACATTTAGACATCATGATGAAATGTCAATAAATGTAATATACAAATAAAATACCAGGTATGATATTTGTGGGTTATGTGGGTGTGACACAACGTATGCCTCACTAATCTACAAATAATTGCATTTCCTCAGAAACGTCACCTGCTGCACTGCTGAGCCGAGGGTGAATCAGTTGTACTACAAATGTCATTCTCCATGCATGACAACAATCCTGCTTCAGCGCTCTGTTAAGCATTCACATACAGTACTCATTAGCTTAGATTAGTATTGTATTAGTGTAAAACCTTTGTTAATGTACAAAAAATCTTGCCATTATGCCAGGTACGATACGATACGATACGATACAATATGATGAGGAGGATTTAATGTGCACTCGAAAACTGACAGAGAACTGCCAGTTTAATCTAGTACACGCAGGTACCATAGTATTCTACTTCAGGCAGTGGCTGCCACAGCTGTGCCTGATAACTATTATCACAGACGGACCTTCTATAATGCCACCCAGCTGCACAGTGCTCGGCTTTGTTTTATGTCATAATCTAATTCAGAACATGTACTTTTAAAAAACATTAACGCCAACACCTCTTTCATTTTGGTTTGAAACGAAACGTGCTGGCATTAACCCTCCTAGTGTAGTGCACAGAGACGCCCTAGTGATACACTACAACAAAAAAGGAAAAACGACACCTTTTAACGTTATGTATTGCACGTTCGAGGGCCAAGACGTGATTGTACCCATGAGCAAACTTACGAGTAAGTGCACCAGAACGACTTTTGCTTATATGCACTTCGTGACATTTCCAGTGGCTTATATAGGTCTCTACAGGAGATGCACCCAGCCAGATCTGATACCCGAGTCCATTTCCTTAACCAATGAGCTCTGCAGCTGTTTTTAATTCATAAGTAAAGCAACATTTTACATCAGTCAACAGTGTCGTCTAGGCCTGCCACTTGGTGATAACCATTTGTACAAATTGATCTCTCTATAACCCATTCGCAGTACTCCAACACCAATCTGTTGTCGATTCCCCGGGTCCACACAACCTTTGCTTCGCGCAGTTTCGGCATTGCCACTCCCTCAGTATGGAAATCACTTGCTTCTGGCATTCACGCTTGTTCTTCATCACATACATTCCATCGTCTTCTTAAAACCCTCTGTTTTGATCAGGCCTTCAGTTCCCCCTAGTGGCTCACACAAGTGCCTCAGATTCGGCCTTTGGCCGACACTGTGCACTTTGAAGGATTTTACTTACTTACTTACTGCTCATCTGTTGTCACCATTTCTCAACCACAAAACTGCTCTCCTTTGCCAATCACTGACCAATCTTACTTAAGCACAGTGTCACCTTTAGCGTCAGCTTTCTGATTCACTTCATCAACCTAATAATATTTTCACAATTTGCATCTTTATGTACATATTGCTTGTCACTTTCACTCTCACCACTCTTACTACGCGTAATTCAGTCTTTCATGTAAGATTTAAAACTACCTTTCCAGAAATCCTGCCCACTAGCGGTGTCCAAATTCTGGGAGTTGGAATACATTAGCAGTTCCCACCTTATATTGTGGGGTTACAACCCCCTCAGCTCTCCGAGTCCTGCTTCACTCACTGCTCAGACTGGCTTCATTGTCTTGTGCCTTGAGATCTTTTTTTCCACGTGTTCTTTAGTCACACTATTCTTTAGCCTTGCAGTGTCCACTGTCTTTTCAATTTCTGAGCACATGTTAAATTAAATTTTTATCACCATATTGTATAGGTAACTGAATAAACATCTTCTGTACAAAGAGATGTCACTCACTGTCTGTATCTATGACATACCCGTCGATGTAATGTGAGATAGTCTATATCCAGCAGTTCTGTTGCTGTTGGTCTTTTTGTCTCATCTTTCTCCATTAGTCTACAAGTGAATACTAGAAATTATACAAAAACACTCTCTAATCAATAACAGCACAAACATCTAGGATTCTTCACAAACCTTTCAACAGCAAGTAAAATTTACTTTACAGGAAACAGAACACAGCCAAGTGGCCACAGGCCCTCTTTGGAGTCAGAGGCAGAGCTCAAGAGGTAGTGGTGGCAAAGCTCTCCAGAAGCCAAAGTAACTATAGTAAATGCTGATACAGATTTGTGAGGCACTAACCAGTAGATATTTTTTTAAATTTATTAAGAAAAAAGTTCAATGAATCAATAACGAATCAAGTTAATTAATTCGAATCGATAGCCAGGAATAAGCTGAATAACATCCTACAAAATAAGTGGTAATGAGCCTTAAACAAGAACCCTGCACATCAAAGTATGACACTCAAACTGCATCACGTACTGAATAAAGCAATCTATCACACAGTGTATGCTGAGTTCTGTCATCAAGTGAAAAATGTCAGCAGTGATTACCAGTGAACAGTGTCCACTGCAAGGCATATTGTCTACACCCTTTCTGACATTACTATACTTCCACTGACAAGCACACCTAGGCAGACTGACGTCATTCTGACGTCCCAACAGATCCGCACTGCTTACACAGACATTGGCAGTTACAGTAGGCTATGTGTGTTGACTGTTGAGTATAAACTATGACACTAAACTGATACGCGAGTTTCTGTCTCAAGTGCAAGGCTCGTTAAATGAATCATTAAATGTTGAAAATTGAGAATATTTTTTACAAATACTTGAATCCGACAGTGACTAAACGGCGATAAGAGCAATAGTTTCTGCCACCTTGAAAGTTGAAACATGTTTTATCTCTGCCGCATATTCACTGAAAATATGGACACACCTGAGCCATACTTCTGCAAGCTCGGCAGAAAACTGCTCTGGAAAATGTGGCAAAGTTCTATCTTCACTTTGAATGGAAACTTTCTGTGACGGTCTAGCAGAAAACAGTTTTCTTCTACTGCACATCTCATACAGGCAACAGCCAAGTGCCCTGCAATATGAATACATTTATCATTTATATGCTAAAAATACTGGAAATCAACAGTCACAGTAACTGACTAATACGAATGTACTATGGATCAGGAACTGTAGCACAGAGCGCGAGCCAATGACATCACACACTTGGTGGTCTACAACCGTTAAGAACCAAAAAAGCAAGAATGAAAGAAATCCAAGCAAGCAGTACAAGCAAACACAAATGCACACCAGTAAATGCTGAGAAAATCAATAGTGTTAAGTCACAAAAATATATTTTATATGCACGTTGTTATAGAAACAAGAAGGCAGAAGGAAAGTTACTATGAGGTCAACTTAACCCATGAGTCTCAATGCACCTGTGATGAATGAAATATGCAAGACTACAACTCACGGCAGTTACAGATAAGCATGTGCAGTTTACCACATATCATCAGCTGGTGAAGGCAACAGAGAATCAGCTGATGCCATCAGTAGCCGTGGACTTAAGAATGGTGCTGCATTACGTATAGTCATAGTCTTTGTACAGCAATCACCATCACATTTTCTTATTTGCTCCAGTTTCTCCATTTCCCTGCATGCACAAAAACTGTGCTGATGTCATAAAGACATGTCATAAAGTCTCTAGCAGTTTCAGCAACAACCAGAAACAAGTTAACAATGGCTTGTTGCCAGGTTGCCTATATGAAGCAGATCAATGATGTCCTAAAGATTTCGAACCTATATCTAGTTCTTCAGTCAAATTTCTTCTATTTAATACATTTTACATCCGGCATCTCAAACTCAGCTCAATATCTGGGCTTCAATGGAAGAAACGCACCAGTCTGTGGGTCACATTAATTTGTATAAATTGCAAAAAAATCATCAGTTATTTTAACCAACAGCAAAACTGCAACTGTTACTTTACTTACTCAATCTAATCATTATCATAACTTTCATAAGAAGTCAGTTTATTATGTTCCTAAATTCTGGCTGCTCACTTTATTGGTAAATTTATGCTAGTCCAATTCTTTGTGGGCTGCAGATAATGTCTTTAAATGAGGGCGGCATGCGGATTACACGTCCGAGAGTCATTTTACATCATACAGTAACTTCCATAAACACGCAACATTATGAAACAAAAGCTAAAGTTACTTTACTGTTCTCAGCTCAAAAAAGAGTAACTTTTACAGCCAGCTGCAGCAGCATAGCTGAAAGAAATATTCTGATCTCATGACGTAAACTGCAGCGACTGTCTCATCTTGCAAGATAACATTGCCACAAGATTTAAATTAATTCAAAGTAGCATAAATGATGTTCAGAAATTCAACATTTACTTATTGTTACTGGCCAGTCAGTATGTCTCTTCCACGACTTGTGACAAAGTTTACTTCTCATGTATTAAGCAACTACATCTAATACCATGCCACATTAAACACGGCATCATACAATACTGACAGCTGCAAACAACCAAGCTGACTGCAATTTAACAAGGAAGTTAAAAGCAACCACATAAACTAACCAAAACAACAGCTTTGCACTGGACAACTTTGCACAGTTATTGCTCAGCAGTATGTTCCTTCACACACACATCAACACGATGGTATAATTATAGAAAGAAAGCAGAAATACAACATAAAAGAATGGCTGATGCTGATGAACGTTGCACTTATTGAAAGATGCATAGCAGAGTTGTTTAGTCGCACAAGCACAAAATAACACAGTTTAAATATTCGCTAAAAGAATCTGTCTATTCATTTACAGTGATAATACTACTAACAACTGAACAGCAGACAGTTGTAACATTCAGCACAGAATGAGCATTCTTCAGTGTTTTGATGCTGCTGGTTGGGTGTCTGAAGGGCACGTGGCCTAGAAAAGTAACGCTTCAAGAATTACAAAACGTTCACTGTTGTTCACTCCTTAAACACGGAGTGGAAGGAGTGGAAAAATTATCCAGTTAAATAAAAACTGAAAACACTAGTAGTTAAACTTGCACGATTTAGCGGAATCTCTTACTAATAGCAATGTGGCAAATAATAATGACACAACATTCTAGTGGCAATATCAGATCGTGTTCACTTCATTTATCCATTTACTATTAATTCTACTACAACACATTACACACATACATGTACTTGCATTTAATAAATACATTATAAACTTACTTTGGATTCAAATGGCCATGCACAAGACCTCTAAAACAAAACAAACATGATACATCGATCAGGCACATGCAACTTTATCATGATCTGCATTCGTCTTAAAATTAATCATCATTTAAGCCAATTCTGAACCTTGAAATAACAAGATTTTAATGATCTAAATATATGGCCCTAATGATGGCCCAAAATTATCATTCCACAATGATGACAGAGATATGCTGCTCTAAACTCTGTTAGTTAGCACTTGAGTGCATACAAGTGTTATACATAATAAGTGGAATACATTTGAGACGATCTAAGTTTTGTGAGACAAGCTGTGTCTGCTATCAATAATAATGACACAACATTCTAGTGGCAATGTCAGATCGTGTTCACTTCATTTATCCATTAACTATTAGCATGCTAGTTTCAGTTTAGACAATGAAACTGTTGTCAACTGCCAGAATCACTCATTCCACAAAGACATGCATCCAACTACTCACTGACTTGCTTGAACTGCTGACAGTCACAGACTGCAAATACAGACTCAATTACCAACATATTCATACTTGGAATGCAGATGTTGTAATCCCAGTGTAATGTGAATGAGCCAATCAGCCACTTCAAACTCATTCAGTATTTCATCATACTCTCGAGCTCTTTTAATCAACGCACTCATACTGCCGCCCTGTACAATCACGTCCACACAGTCGGCCACATAATTTAAATAAACACAATTTCATAAAATCTAACTCAAGCAATTTACATGCACTGACTCTAATTTTTATCATGTTACAAAGATCAAAACAAGAAAGCAATGCCACTGCAAAGGACAATGTGGAGTACTTCAGCTGACTGCATCTTCGTCTGCACATAACCACATCAAGCGGTAGGGAATGCCACTAAACACAGGCATAGATAACAGCAACTATCATAACAATTTGGAGACGTTCTCCTTCGATACTTCAACTAGACTGCCAATCTTGCAGCTGTAGAGCAAAGACCCTATGCTACTTACTGTGTATTAGTTTTGAAGTAATCCCAGCTATAGGACAATGGTACCTCAACATTACACACAAATGAATGGACAGACAACATTCTAGCATAACGATAATGAGCTCTACATAGTACTGTGTGATCTTAAGAAATACAAAATTGAGGAAAATCACAAGTGCACTGCAACTCAACCTAACCTATAAGTTAAAACAGACACTTGAAACAGCAAAAGGGTATATAAGCACTTAACACAACGTACCTCACAATATGTAGACACCAAATAGACACTGCCTGGTCCAACAAATGATACATCAGTGTTTACTATACATGAATGCTGCAAACTCTTTGCAAGAGCATCCACTGAAGCAACTATGTGCTCTGTGAAAAGGATCTTATGCTTCTTTACAACTTTCCTACAACAATTTATTTCATTACCGGTACTTTCTATGCCTGTAATAAAAAAGGAAATGAAATGTATTACCTGACATATAAGCTTTTATACACAAAATATATGCAGTAGATATAATATACATAACATATTTTTCACTGTGCATCACTTCTGCAAATTTAATACAAAATTTAGTTTCTGGAATGCAGATGCTCTCACTGATATGCAGTGTGCTGGAACCTGCATCCCAAGCTGTTGGCAAGTCTGAAAAGAACACTGTTCTGCCCAGTAACTATGGCCATGACCATAGCAGTTTTAGGAGTGCTATGGCCACTAATGGCTTTGGTCAAAGGCCATGGCACTTTTTGCACTATGTACTCGTACAGTTTCCACTGCATACAAATCTCAACAGTTGCAGTAGTTGTATCAATTATGAAACTAGGTAACTTAAATTCAAAACAATTAGTGCAAAATACAGTTCAATGAGTACAACGACTATGTTTCACACTGGTTAACTTGTATTTTTAAATAAGTTTTTTAAAACTTAATTAACTTAATTAATTAGTAATTCTTTCACAGAACCACTCAAGTATGCAGCTTCTGGGGCATCGTCATTCCCAGGCCTCTCATCCCTGACTTCCCCATGCATGGCCGTAACACTTTTCAAGTTGGCAGTAATCTCATTTCTTCACATGACAGCGTCTGGTCCATGCTGATGCTGACTAAATGTGGTGCTAGTCATGACGGAGTGGTAGTGCCGTGAGGACCATACACAAAAACGTTTAGCTGGCATGCATAAGTGGAATACATATATGAGACAGTCTCTGAGATGCTCAGTTTTGTGGGTGTCAATGAGCACGCAAGTTTGCGGAAGGTTTCAATTTGTGTGAAAGGGTCAACACCAAATATGTGTCATTGGAGAAGGAAGGGGAAGAGCGGAGAAGGAAGAAGGGAAGAGTGGGACAGAAAAGTCCTTGGAAGGAGGGAGGAAGAAGAAGGGATAAGAATTTCAGCAGCACAGTTAGGTGTTGACCAGTACACAAACTGTACACAAAAGATATGGTCGGCACAGATGAACATGTGCCACTATAGATCATTACGACAACCAGTGGATACAGCAGCGCCGGCAATAGTGGCAATGTTTGCTGTTGTGGCAACTTTAAAGTGTTCAATGGTGCAGGTACTCGTACCGTACTTCGGTACTTCGATAAATGCCTAGTAAGGGCTCAGCCCATTACCGCTGGGGTGCACGCATTAGCAGCAGGAATTGTCAGCTAGAGATAGTGGAATAAGCTTGAACCAAGACAGGCATTTAGCTTATGCAGAAGTGGTCCATGGGGGACTGAATCAAAAGATTTACTGAAATCAAATATGGCAATATCTGCATGCCAACTGTTATCCAGAACTTTGGCCCAGTCATCAATGGCACCAATTAACTGAGTTTTGCAGGAGTGACCACTTCTAAAACAATTTGCCAAGGTATAAGTATGTTGTTTTTATCTAGAAATTGAGAAGTGCCAAAATACACAATGCATTCAAGTAACTTATTAATAAATGAAGTTAAGGATATAGGTCTGTAATTTTCAGGTGAGTTCTTAGCTCCTTTCTCATGAAGCAGAAAAATATTTGCCAAGCACCTGTCATTAGATGCCTGTCCAGAGGACAGTGAATGATTGAAAATACATGTATAAGTATCGGACAAAATGAGCTTCATTCAGAACATCTGGAGAGATTTCATCTAGGCTAGTAGATTTCTTTTTCTGTAAGCAAGAAGCATTTTGAGCACTCAAGGAGAAGTAACTTCAGTGACTGGCATAATAGAATTAAACCATAGGATGCAGAGAATGGTTCATTATTCTGACGATTGTAGCATACAGGAGCAATCCATTCCAATACAATTAGACAGTATAATAATAAGAAGAAGTCCCATAATATACATCAGCAAAAAACACTAACCATAACCTTAACCCTTAATATTAACCCTAACCTAACCCTGTATTTTATCCGTCCACATAAACTTGAAAATTATGGCATATTTGTCACAGCTGATAAAAATAGATTCCGTAAAGTAAAAACTAGCCCATTATTCTCTTGAGTAAGACAGATACGAAGTACTGGTATTTATTTAAAATGCTGTCTTTGTCAGAATCCAGCACAGCTAATCCCGAGTTAGAAATCAGCGAAGGAACAGCAGTTGAGTGACTTCTCAGTTACAGTTACAATTAATGGGCTAGTTAAGCTGTTAGCTTTTAATGCCCATATCTTTCCATCCAAATATCCAGTCTCTTTTTGAAACTAGAAATGGTAGCTGCAGATACTACGTCATC
>Ga0056131_1000318_pt1 | contig 11285 bp, 10 predicted proteins | sample WorMetLIZISLAND1_2_FD_67480 | JGI IMG/M metagenome (GOLD analysis project Ga0056131, IMG submission 67480) | Marine gutless worms symbiont microbial communities from Max Planck institute for Marine Microbiology, Germany - Olavius clavatus LIZARD... ...
CTATAACTTTGTCGTTATTTTTCACATACGTCTTACCTCCATGTCGACTAGCCATAGAACAGTAACTCGGGAGAAGGGCGTAACTCCACTTACGACGTTTATTCGCGGCAACAGCATGACAACAGTATCAAAAGCAAAAAGGTGATAACACTTTTTGGCATTTTAAACCATTAAAAACGGAATATTATTTCATAATTCGAAAGTATAGGGGAAAATATGGGCTACTCCTACTCGAAGATATTCTTAACTCAAAAAATCCAAGTTACGACCTTTTACTAATATGTGCGCGTTTTTATTGAACGTTTTATCCTTACATACACATTCAAGACCAGCTGGTCCAAGACCTATGCTATAACAGCGTGCCTGGAGGAATCTACCACACCAAACTTGATGCGATAAAAACGACAAATCGGTTCAGAATTGAACTAAACTGTTAGATGGTAATTAGGAATATTCCAAAAATTGACACATTTTTTTCATTTATACTGTAGTACTAGTTTTGGAGTACTAGATTTTTCCGGAAGGACAGTAATATGTAATAGTCGCAGTCGCTTCACAGGTGTTCACCTCAGACATTTAATTACATTAGTTTTCTATCAAAACATCAGATTATTAGCTAGGCTTGATATTTACCTGACCAAGAATTTACTTGATGTAATTTCGTCTTTTTCTGTAAAGCGTCATCAAAGCTTGATGTGCCACTTTAGTTTTCATGTGTTGTGTCATTCGCTTCTTACTGTACTTCGTTTGGGCAGCGGGTTTGACTGCATTTCTTTCTTCATTTTTACCTCGCGATGCTACGCAGAGCGCGGTTATGAGATTGCATGTCGTCTGTCTGTCTGTCCGTGACGTTCAGGTACGTTTTTACAGTTTGAAATACTTCGAAAATAATGTCACGGCCAAACAGCTCAAGGTCGCTGCTCAAACTGACCCCAACATGGGGATTTGGTGCAACGGGAACACCCCAAAATTAGGGTGGAATAGGAATGGGGTCAGAAGCACAAAAACGTGCAAAATCTCCGAAACGGTGCAAGATACCACCAAGAAGTAAAAAGCGCCCAGATGTTTTAACAGAAAAAACGATGATGTTGTTTTGCAACTGCAAACCGGGCAGAATCAACCATGGCGTCTTTAAGTTTGAAGACAGTAATTTTGGCGACAAGCAACAACCAGATATAACAATATGGCAATCAGAACGGAAGTACTTATATCTCCGAATCCGAAAGTATGATAGATATCGTCGAAATTCTATGGCAATCCTGACATATTGATAGAAGAAAGTGTTCTCAGACCACTTCTTTTTTCTTTTTTTTTCCTCCTCCTCTTCTTTTTCTCCTTTTGAGGCGGTTCTGCGTGCACTGAAACCTAAGGATCCGTCGTTTCAAATAGGATCAGGATGAAATTTGTCAGGAATGTGCTTCAAAAAATGCATCGATTGCTGACTGAGTCGGATTCGATTTGACGTCACACTTTCAAGATGCCGGCCATGACGTAATTTCACACGTAATTACAGGGACGCGACCACCGGACGGGAGAGGGGGACATGTCCCCCTCAACGCTTTGAACCTCCGGGACGGTCCCCTTCAAATTTTCTAAAATTGCTACAGTACAATAACGCTATGAGACGCCACGACAGGCGTCCGTTTTATCTCTAAATATTACACAAAATGCGTTTGTCGGCCGGGTTCCGCCCGGAGCCGCTATTGCGGAGCTTACAGCGCTCCCCCAGCCCCCTGTAGCTGCTTTAGGAAAGGAGAAATAGGAAGAAGCGAAAGGAAATGAAGATGATGAAAGTGGAAGGGGAGAGGGAAGGTACAGAAGACAAAGGTCTTTGATAATTTTAAAGGAAGGGGAGGGAGAGGGAGAGAAAGGGGGAATGAGAGGGTAAAGGGGAGGAAGGAAGTGGTCCCCTCAGCTTTCAGAACGTGGTTGCGCCCTGCACATAAACGTACCCGATGAGTGAACACGTAGCGTCTATCGGCGCATACGCAGCAGCGTCCTCCAGATCCTGATCTATACAGTATAGATCCGTACTTTTTAGCCTATTACCCTTCGTTGCGACAGCCAGTGACGCTACCCATTGTTAACCAAAGCATGCCATATTGGTTGCCTGCTGTGGCCTATGCGCCATAATGAAGACTGTATCTATCGCCTAATGTGTATCCGGCGCTAGCAATCTTTTCAGAACAGTTACGTAGTCCGTAGAGGTATAACTGCTTAGGTTTAAAGAAATAAGAAAGAAATAAGAGGAAAGCAACATCAGCAGCAAGACATAGCGGCCGGTATGGCAAGCTAGCAGGCCATAGCCTAAAAAGATATATATAATATATTAAAAATTAGCCAACCTCACAAGTTCACACGGTTTGTGAAACTGCACTACCGTGTAAAATAATCCTTATCACGACTGTAGTGATGGTCACTGCTACATTAATAGCTACTGCTGAGAAGGAGCAGTTGTTTGGAATAGCCGTGCAACATGCCCACGATGGTTAGGAATCTACCTTACTAAAGCATCGTTGAGAAAAGTGGACAATTTCTGCTGCTCTACAAGATGTTGCTGCTGTCGTTCTTCATTGTGTCTTCATTCGCAGTACTCATAACGGGTGAGAAGGACAACATTATGTAGTAGGCCTACCGTACAGCGCATATGAATGACAAAACGAAAAGACAGATCCTTAAGTAATTACAGCACATACAGCTTGCAAGGCTAAACGGTCCGAACACTTATATACCGCTGCTTACATGGAAATCAGAACAGCAGCGGTTCACAATGCGAAGTTGTGTACTGAGAAAATGCTGATTCCACTGTTGCGCCTTTATACAACTTTATTTTACAACGTAAGATTTCGTAACGTAGTACTACAGGACATGTCAAGTTATTTATAATATCCGTACGTCGTGTATTGCTCACATCTCACACGGTTGTAGGCTATATTATGTAATTTTTATGTGCACTGCTGATCTCGAAGAGAAGGTCCACGAGCATGGCGTGAATTATCATGCTTAGTTGCTTACCTTTCGTCCCATATACTCCATGTACAATATTGCTAAAAACTCAGCATTCCAACACCAGTTCGCAACCTCTGCATGCGTTCGTTTCGATGCCGACTTTAACATGCGCAGGTGCACTATGCTTGCGTGCTTCGCTGCCCTTTTCCAGATTCGAAGCGTGCGGCGTCAAGCGCAAACTCCATTACTTCGATTTGTTATGAATTTGTTGTGCAACAAATTGTACAACAAACTCACAACATCTTGACATGTCGTCGGACTTGTGATCAACACAACAAGCGCGGCAACACGTCGGTCTGACGCGTCGCCGCGCTTGTTGTGTTGATCACAAGTTAAGTTGTTGTATAACAAATCCACAACAAATTGTTCATTTTGTTGTGGATTGCTGTACAACAAATTCACAAAAAAAATCGAAGTAGTGGAGTTTGCGCTTTAATTATTATCATTCAAGACACGCCCTTTTGTCACTAGTTCACGCACTCGTTCGTTGTTAGAAAGGTGGACTACTGAAATTCTCTGCCAGAATGTCATTTGCGGCTGTCCTTCATGAATGCCGCCGCAAGATCTGTTTTTCGGTGAGGAAACACGGCGACATTCGCCGCAACTCCTGCGAACTATGCACTGGCTGAAGGTTGCGACTATTGACTATTGACTGTAATACGCTATATTGAACTCTGTTGTCATTCATATCCCCGATCTGAACCTAACACCGTCCTTCTGTGAATCCCGGGGTCTAACTTCACATGACTGCTCTCTATGACAGTGCAAAGTGAAGTCAAGTAATTAATGGTGACATGACACGACACTGATAACACGGAAACGGAATTGAATATTTACCGGTAGATAATGCTTAACGAAAAAGACAAAAAATAGCAATTCCATCACACTCACTTCAAGGTCTTCTACAACAAGTAGCCTTCTTTACTTACTGTCGATCTAGCAGATATAGCTGGCGCGGCTTAGAACGACCAGGAAAATGAAAAGTTGACCAAAATGAAAAGTATTACGTGCGAAAATAACGAAATAACAACATTTTAGTCATTATATCGGTGCTCTGCGCCATCTTAGCTGACCAAAGGTGAATGTTTACGCATAGCAGGATCGGTTAACGTTAACATCTAGGCCTATAGGAATTAAGAAGCAAACGCTATTACAGAAGACTGAAATAGGCTATTTCAATTTGTGGACCCTAACAAGAAAGGAAAATATAGATGATTTGATAGAGATATTTATAATGTATATCTGATTTTTTATGAAAACGGCTTGGTGAAGTTGGTGTCATATCTGCAACATTTCAATAGTCTATAAAACTGCGATAATAATTATTGTATTTACAGCAAGACTACCTACCTTGCGCAGGCACGCGGCAGCCGGTAATGAAAAGTCTATTCACCAATATTGCAATACCGATATTGATCTGCAGGAATTCGAGCGTCGTGAATGGCTGATTTATAGAGACTCATTCTGTCGCAGCTCTGTCGCCATTTAATATTGAATATTGTCATGCTAAAACGCCAGGCTATGATACTGCATAACTCGCTGAAAACCAACGGGCAGCCAGGGCAAGTCCAAGCAGGCGCAAGTGGGTAATATGGAAATAAACAAAAATCAGAAGCTCAACTACGCAGAGAAGAGCGCGTCGGCTATTTAGTTCTAATCCCGGTATGGGTTTAATGATCATTCAAGGTCTTTCATGGTTATCTATTTTGGACAAATGTTACCATATAACAATTTTGCCCTTATCTCTAAAAGAATCGAAGAATCGAAATTACCCAAATTACTGTGGTACGTGATACAGCACTGAACAGTTCTGATAGTTTTCCCTATTATCCTCCAGACAATCATCACGGCTTAGATGACATCTATTGGAGGCGAGGGGCAGCAGCTGAAACTAAAATGTCGGCCGCTGCACTACCTTATTATTACTCTATGGATGTTGTTTTAAGGCGCAGTAGGACACTATACTACACCATACCGAATTTGTCTAGGGGAGGGGGCTAAGCCATCTTTGCTCGAAGACAGCGCCCGAAAAAAACTGCTAATCTAAGCCGACCAAATAGCATATCAACCAGCTGAAACTTTTTACATTATAGACAATGGAGTTTAATTCCAACTAATTTTTGCCTGACTCACCCCACCCAATAATTATTACTGGGGAAAAAACGGATTTTGGGCACTTCATCTCGCTGGCACGAATGAATTCGGCTTTTTAGTTTAATAAATACAAAAACATTTTTGGCAGCTGGCTTCTGTCCGAAAAATTTAGCCTTTGCCCGAAAAATGACGGCTTTGCCAAACTCATGGGGGCCAGCTGCAGCCACTAGCCTCCCCTCCCGGGCTCATACGCCTATGACCGATTGCTTAGTGTACGCGTTAACGGTCAATATCAATAGGCCTTTCCGCCATTTGCAAACAGCTCAAAACGACGAAGTGTCGCCAGATCAACTTTGGTGTTGCGTGTACACTTTGTTATTCGATTATCTCCGTGTATTCCACAACGAACTGTACTAACACATCGCTGTTTAACGTGGAACAAATTTCTGCCGCGTTACAAGATGATGCTGCGATTCTTTTTCATTGCATCGGCGCTTGCTGCACTCACAACGGGTACGTTAGCGTTTGATTTTGTGATCTATATATACATTATTGGAACATGAACTGATCTCATATCGCTATAACTCATTCTCTTCTTCTTGTTGCTGTTGTTCTTCTTCTTGTTGGGGAGACCTCTTCAAAAAAGCCTAAGGCTTCGTCGTTTCAAATTGGATCGGGATGAAATTGGCAAGAATGTTCTTCAAACAAATAGCCTATAGCATTGATATTAACGGAGGCGGATTACCGATATGATATACTTTTAAGATGGCGTCCGTGACGTTTATGTCACTCGGAAAAGTGCTGTCACTTGGTGAGTGCACATGCAGCGTCTACTTGGCACATTATGGAGCAAGGTTTGATCCTTTACTGTATGTAATCAAATCACGTTTACATAATTTAAAAGCAACATTATGAAGACTGCACCAGTACAGTCTTCAATGTTAATGTTATAATTATTGGTCAGAAAACAGTTATAAACTCCAAATTCGACACGATGTCTACAAAATGCAGCTGATATAAAACAGACTAAAACCGTGTCGACATTTTCATTTGATCTTCAGACTTAAACTTCAGAAATGGCATAATTGAAATCAGCCCAGTAAAAGCTTGTAACACTAGTGCAAATATTTCAATTTTATGGCAATCACACCTTCATGTTCATGCAGCAGAAGTATACATTAAACAACAAGAGAAATGCTAAAGAAGAAAGTCAGCCCAAAATGTCCTAAATAATTCACGACGTTGGGCCTGGTTCCGACAAAATACGCCTATAACACAGTGAGCGTGGAACAGCCTCGAAAAACCAACCAGTTATTCATGTTCGACTTCACGTAAGAAGTTCTCAAAGTATTACTTAGGGTGAACTTTTTTGTAGTCCTGCGATTCGACAGCAATGCTCAAAGGAAACTAGCAAAGTTAATGAAAATTAATGCAAAATACTGGTCTTATAACAAGTTAATGTTTGTGACGCGCAGCAAATCATGGTGACGCTGAAAATATGGTCTACTGGAAATTATTCAAGACCAACATCAGTAGGTTGGTTGATATTCGGCCTCCTGGAGACAGTGCCAGCGGCGCCACAACCGTCTATCTGACGCTACGCTTTCACAAGCTCATGGAACTAGTATGTAATGTTGGAATAATTATTTCGTAAAGTAATGTAAGGATGTATTTGTAAACTAGGTACTAACCGGCTATTTTTTTATAAAATCAGTAATACGTTCAGTTTCAAGATGAGATTTAATTTTCTTCCAATACAATAATGGAACATTTGAAACATCGCAATTCAGCAGCTTTTCTGGTTGCAGAGCGAGTTGCATTTACCAAGACTTACATCATATTATTTACTTGCATGAGAGGTCTTTGCTAACACCTTGGCGTAATGTTATTTTTCAACTTCATCTGTTACTTACTTAAGTCTATGGGCATGGGGAACCTAACAAGCATGGCCTGGTACCAGACGACGCTTTCACGAGTGGTCCGGTCTGCAGCAGTGTCGCCGACGACGCCGTCAGTTGCACATAAACGTATATGTGTAGCTGCGTGGAAACGAACGGCCGACACTTCGAAGTTCAAACATTTGCTATATACCTTTGCAACTGGAACTTGTGTTATTAAGGCTGGCTGATTGGCTATTTTTGGATACTTCGCTTGCTGTGTTGCGTCCTTCTCCATTGCGTCGCGTGACGTAATTGCGTAATAAATCGTTTGACTGCATGTGCACGATATTCATGCATGTGTTGTACTCTGTAAAAAGTGAAAGGTATTAATTTGTTGTACGTTAATTTGTTATAGCGCACTCGAGCTAGACAAGCCGCATCAGAGGCGCTCAGGTATATGGCACACACCAAGCAGCGTCGCACATACCTGCCTTAAGCCTTCCCAGCCGTAGCCGGTACTCATTTACCGACCCCGAAAGGATGGAGGGTTGAGTGAACCCAGGCTTAGGGTGCAAAGAGCAACTGGCCCACGGTTGCTACGCGACCGCCTGCGACCAGCGGGACTCGAACCCCGACCTCGCGATCGTTAGTCGAGCACGCTAACCAGTAGGCTATCGCGTGTAGGCCTAATGAAATCTTACAACAGTTTGCTGCAAATTTATTCTCTAACATTCCTACCAAATATTATTAAAATCGGTTAACATCTGGCTTAGTTATTGTGAAAAGCAAAATGGTGAACTTTTTCAAACACAGCATAGGATGGTGGATGGATGACTATCTATAGCATAAGAATTTTGGTGTTATACCCTGCTGAGTAGTTAAATTCTTTAGTAGTTACTACGGTGTTATATTATTTATATATTTTAACTGCGAAAGAGTTTAATTAGCTATTTGTTTTTAGCAAGAAAAGAACGAAGTGTTTATCGGACAGTACTACGTAAGAATGGTAAGTAAAGTCGACTTTTTATACTTTATGTCAGTTTTTTTACTGACAACACACTGTAGTGCGTTGGTGATATTGCCATGTCGGATTAAAGAAGATTCAGATTCAGAGATACGGAAGATCGTTACAGGAAAATTCATAGCCATTTGTTGCAGAGACGCGATGACCGCATCATGTATAAGAAGTAAGAACGTAAACACATAATTAAACACAATGCCTTGTAAAACAAACAATCTTAACCAGTCCTTCCTCGTGTCTGAGGATCGGAGGTCACCGACACTGACACCGGTGATGATTGACCTCCACTGTCCACATATAGGCCTACACAAAATTATTGTGGACTGCAACGCGTAATCATGTCCATTGTTTATTGTGTTAGTCCATCGTCTCCCTATCGTGCTACTTCGCTGATAGAACCTCTCTGTAGTGTACATTATCATATTCTTTAAATTAAATTAATTATGTACGTACTTATTTACGTATTTATGTATTTTGGACAGATTGATCGATCGATCGATCTCCATCTAGCCATCCACATCTATCTATCCATCTGTCCATCTCTTTGGTTGTTCCTCAAGGCAACATCAGAGGCCAACAGTCTGGCACTCACTGGTTCATATATACTACACATGTAAACTCATTATTCTACACTACAAATTCTTAGTATTCATGCATAGGTAGGCCTAGGCCAAATATAAAACGCGTATGATGTGTACTGTCACTGTCAGGCTTGGATGGACAAAAGATTGTCATGGAATGCTAGTGAAGTTGATAATCTCACTTATATACAAGTCAAGCCAGAACAAGTGTGGGTCCCAGATGTTTTGATGATCAGCAAGTGAGTATAAATAGATTGCTTTTTTCGAACAATGTACCGTATTGTTGACTAAGCCTTTATCGTACTCTATTGAAGACCTGCATTTTATTAATACATTTATCCGGAGTTAGGCACTGGAAGAATAAAAACAAATTTAAAGTGTTTATAATCGTGTTCTGGCAGTTATTGCTCACGTTAGTATGCCAAATTCCTCATAACGTAATCAGTACCGTATGTTGCACAGCGCAAATAGCCTAATTGCCTAGAAAGCGGCTACGCACCAAAACAGTGCGTAAGATTCGGTGACAATCTCTAACATCACTACAGTTAGAACCTGTTTTTCTTCAGATTTTTCTCCGAGAAAAAAAAACAAAATGGTGACTTCCGTCATTTTCAAATCCAATCTAACGGCTAAACTTCGGTTGCTATTGCTTCTATTTGTATAATTTTTTTACAAAAATGCCGAAAATAACGTTGAAGATACAGTATTTGCCTTTAAATTTTCATTCTAACAAATTTCAAGATGGCGGCGACTGTTGTGTTGAATAAATGTTACATAACAGTGCAAAACGGCAGAAAGAAGACTATATACCACAAACCACAAAAGTCGTCGTTCATCACAACGGTTTATGCAAGTGGTACCCGTACGTTGCGTGGTCGGTCTCACACTGTCCAATGGATACCACTTGGTTTCCGTTTGACCAACAGCGTTGCAGTTTGGACTACGAGACATGGAATTACAAGACGTTCGAAGTCAATCTCACGACATATTTCGACGACGATGACCATAAAGCCATTGAAGTGTTTGATTTACGACACAACGACTTGTGGGAAGTTCTCGGTAAGTCTTCTATACACTGTGTCGCAGAGAAAATCACCCTTTATATATTTGTGCTAATTTAGTCAGATGTCGTCCAACTTTGCCAATTCTTGGCAGACACCTACCTCAGGAAATTTGAAGCAAACACATTTAGGCAGCCCACCACATCTCGTTTTTTAACGTTCGTACTCTACCTTGCGATGGCAATGATTTTTGCGGGATGCAGTACAGCATCATATATGAAGTCTCCATCTGAAATTAATTGTCACATCAAATAACTATATCAAGTAACATTAAAAAGCTGTTAATATTATCAAAGCAAATGTTCAGAGTGTTGCCCATCAGTTTTCACACGGGCGAGCAGCCACTGGTCGATTGCCTTGTCCATGATAATGCTGTTGCAGACCATGCCATGCAACAATCAGGCGCCGATTCAGATCAGCAACGTCGAGTATGGGGGTGCGGTAGACACGCTCCTGCATGACGCTCCATACTTTATAGTCGTCCGGATTCAGGTCGGGAGTCAGGACTGTTCGGTGACCAGTGAAGTCGATGTCGCTTGGGCCAGAAGTACCAAGGTGTCACGAACGCAGTTCGCTAGTGCATTTTTCAAACTAGTCGGGGCCACTGAAACGATTAACAAGATTTTCACGACACCATCACCATCAGCGAATCATGAGCAGCGTTCTGCATGCAAGCATACAATAATTTATGTAGTAGTCAGAACCTACGATAGACATGACATGAGATTTTGACAAATTTTTGGGTTTTGATTACGACAACGCAATATTAAACTTTTGTATAATAAGCAACTTGTTCTTATGCTTATCCAACTTTGTCGCACCATATCAGAGATGTTGTGTTTGCAGGAAATGACACACGGGTCACGGTGAGGGGAGAGTACGGTCGGGTGTCGTTCATATTCCACTTACGTCGTAGACCTCTGTACTACGTCGTAAATCTCATCATACCGTGCTGTCTGATGTCGTTTGTCGCTTTTGTTACTTTCATCCTGCCGCCGCACTGCTCCGAGAGGCTTGATCTCAGTACGTATCGTATATACTGGCTGTACACAACTCTGACCAGTGTTTCGCCATTATTTCCCTTTCCATAGCCACAGGGAATTATGAGGCCAAGATTTTTGGACCAAGAACTGTTCTTTTATCGCTACTTATCTTGTTTTTCTTGTTGTTCCTCTTCTTGTTAGAGCTACCTCCTAAAAAGCCCAAGATTCCAAGATTCCGTCGTTTCTAATCGGATCGGAATGAAATCTGGCAGGAATGTTCTTCAAGTAAATACGCATCCATTGACGGAGTCCGATTTTCGATTTAAGGTCACACTTTCAATATGGTGGCCACGCTGATGACGTCATTTCACGCAGAAAAGTGCCGCCAAGTTTTCATTGTAGAATTCATAAAACGTTTGGATTAGCTTTTGACTTTTAAGATGTTACTTTTAAGATGTATGATGCTTTGCATCACGTACCAAGACTACTAAAACGACAAAATTAGAACTCTGTCTGCGAAGCTTTCTGGAATTGTTACAAGTTATACAAGTGTAAGGTTTTCGCATCTCCTGCAGCGATTGTATATCCGGTTTGTCCGCGGCTTGCTCTATAGGCCAGTCATGCTGCTCCTCTGAGATGCTAGACCCGACATCTCC
>Ga0056131_1000319_pt1 | contig 11265 bp, 7 predicted proteins | sample WorMetLIZISLAND1_2_FD_67480 | JGI IMG/M metagenome (GOLD analysis project Ga0056131, IMG submission 67480) | Marine gutless worms symbiont microbial communities from Max Planck institute for Marine Microbiology, Germany - Olavius clavatus LIZARD... ...
TTCTTTCATAATATTTGCACTCAACCATCAGCCATCCGTTTCTAGCTTTTATTTGGACAATATGCTGCTTTTAACTATAATTATATTTTCTATTACATTTAACTGTCTGTGGCTTTATTCCACAATCTGTGTTTGTGTATGTTTTTCCACTTTGTGATATGTCTTAATGTCTTAATCCAATATTTTTGCTGTCAAATTGCAAAAAAAAACTTGTTATGTATTAAATCCTGATTTGCCTCCCACCCCAATAGCTTTTCTCTGGTCCGTGCTGACTTATGGTGATAAGTAAGTTGTGGATGTAAACTGACTGCGGATTGAGACAAGTAAGATTTTTCAAGTCGCGTTGTTTCAAAAGCAAAGCAACTGTCGGTTTTTGACGGTGCATCATTCGACGCGTTATAATGCAGATCAGTAGGGCGGATCTGTTAACAGAACTGAGGGTTGCCAGCGGACTGAAATCTTGTCAGATCAGCACACCTCTGTCTGGCAGCTGGTGAAACTGATTCTTCACGGCACATCAACAGAGCGTTGCGCTGACACAAGATGATCAGTCAGTCACTGAGCTACAACTAAGACGCTCAGCGGCTCAGCTCAGCTCACCTGACAACTACTGGCTTCATCGTCTTTCTTTATATATCAGCTAACAGTTTCTTTATTAGCTGACAGTGACGACATTTTCATGAAAAGTCTTTAGTCTACACGACACTTACTAATAGCCCCTATTTAAAGTTTAATGCCAATGAACGAATTGTACATATTAGAAGGTTTTGTACAATATATACATACATTTATTGAATACGCCAGACGGCAGCAGTAGACATATACACACATATAATATGTTACTTTATTATTTGTTAATATTTTATGCTTATCTTTGCAGATGGCAGACTACTAAATAGTGGTATAGTGGTGTGCATGTCATTTTATCTGCTTAACCCATTCATGCCTATAGTGTCCCCCAAAATGGGACACCTACTTTGACGGTAAATCGTGAAAAATTCATACAAATTGATACATTCCCGTATGTTATAGTGCTTGACTAATGCTTATCCGAAGCTAGTTGGACCACAAGCTCAGCTCTTGCTGAGATAGCCGATCGTATTGCAGACAGTTGTCTCGAATAGCCGTGGTCTGTGGAAGTGTTTACACTCTTACAGTTTCAAACTGAGTTTGCTTTTGATCCCTGTCGGCGTTTTATACGATAGCTGTGTTTCCTGGCAGTTTTTCGCCGATTGCTGACACTGTATTTTGTAGCTAAACAACACATCCTACAGAAAGAGTGTCTGAAGAAGTGAATAGGAAGTGCCTTTCCAGGAACACGACGGTACAACTTTGAACTTTCAACCCCTACATCGACCCTGATCGCCACAATGCAGAGCGTCACAGACTGACGGACAGACAGATGACGATTAGCTGATCGAATGCGTAAGAACTACACAGGAGCTGAAATGTTGACAGAAAGTGTCGCTATTCGTCTCATATCGATGAAATCGTACGAAAAACTGACTCCTCTTGGAGGTCAAAGCTGCCGCTGTCGCTGCGCCGCCGTAGTCCGTCGGTCAGCCGCAGACAGACGGACAACAACGACCGCGCTTAACGCAGTCACGGTCAGCCGACCGAGTCTGACGACAAGCGACGACGATTTCGTCGACTGGAAAGTAACGACCATAAAGCGATTCGTGTTCGACCGGTGTTTGATGCTTGCCTGATACGTGGGTGGTCGAAGCCGCAGCGCTACGTAGATAGACCGCGGCCGGTCGGCCGGCACGATAAAATACCCGGATGGGCCGTAAATCAGAGCGCCGGTCGATCGACGCCTTCTGCCAGTCGCCCACCGGCAACCGCCGCCTCAGGCGGATTATATTCTCGACGACTCAACAAAATAGTCCCTGCCTGCCCTGCCATCAACGCCTAACGCTCGGCTCAGGGCGAACCTAGTCGACGCTATCGCGACAGCCGATTGCGCCACTGAACGCTTGCGCGAGATTTTGACGTTCTTGCGAGACTTGACCGCTGCTGACCGGGACAGACCGTGATGTTAGACCTATACTCCTCTCACTCGTCTTCTGTTTGTCTGGATATTTAGGTCATAAGGCGATACGATACGATACGAAGGGGCAGTAGGTAAGCCCCACAAACTTTGGTTGGTTGGGCCACAATGACAATCGTTATTTCACCAGAAGTTGTAGAATCAAGAAAGGAATAGAACTAAATAAATAAAATAAAAAATAAACAGGTGAAACGCGCTATAACTCCATACTGATCCTAATTTCCACCACCCTATATACTTTTGGCAAGGTCGCTTTTCATGACGCCGCCATGACTTAAGTCTTAAGCCCACAGATAATAGTACTCACGGTGACTTGCTTTTGACATGTAGGCCTAAAAGTGAATATCATATACCGGGCACTGGTTTGTACTTTGTAGTTTCCCGTCTTTCTTCTGTGTTTAGCGACAACCGCCATCACACACACGTGCAGCTTAACAAAGAGTGAAGCTACGAACCAGAAGTATACAGTGTTGAAGTGAGATACCTGTGAGAGACCAAGGTAGATGGAGACAGTTTCTGATATGTAGAGGAAACGCCCGTCGTTCGACAGAGCAAACGCGAAACCATCCACCGACTGCAAACAGCAATACACAACGCACACAAATGAGAACAATCGCTGAGAATATTCTGATCATACTGTTCCCTTAATTACACGCAAGCCACACACCAACCGCAGCATAGAAGTGGACTTAAGGTTCAGAAACCTAAGTAAATATAACAAAACTGTATGGTTTTAATTTTTCTGCAGACGACAGCAACGTCCTTGGTTCAAGAGGTGGGGAGTTTGAGGGGATAGGTCGATGTAGAAGGTTGAAAGTAGTGTTTCTCGGAGGGGCACTTCCTATTCACTTATTCAGACACTTTTGCTGTAGGAAGTATCGTTTAGCCGCAATACATTTCGTCACAGACGGACAGACGACAGTATCATGCTAATAGCCGATCAGCAGTACGAGCGGCTAAAAAAGTTTGACACGTAAATTGAGTTGCTCTAAGCTATACGTTGGTACAAATACCGCGAAAAGATGAGTCAGTACAGCAATAGCACAGAAGGTAAACCGCGCAGACACACAGGCCTACATTTTGTCAGTATGATTTATTTATGCGAATAATTCGTATTCACGATGTACCGGAGCTTGAAGGTTTTAACACATCGCGCAATGCAATATCTCCGCCTGTCACACAGCATAAGCTGGCACCCCGGCGATCAGAGCCGCTCTATCATGACTCCCGCCCCGTGGCTCGGAAAAGACTTCATTGTTTATTAGTCTTAACGATGCTGTAGCTGTTGATAGATGCCCATACTGTTGATATGACGACTGCGAGCCAAATGATGACGTCATCAGAAGTGAATATTGATAGAGGGAGTAGCAGCTGAAGCCGGCCTGCACTATCAGCCGCTTCCACCGACTCACCCTCACACAACTCATTCGCAGCAGGCATTACGCCAGCGCGCTACTTCCGGTCTCCGCAAGACTCCAGCTGGTGCTCAACTCGCGATCCTCGTCGTAATCTTCTTATTCTTCCATTACGGCTTCGTGTCGTCCGGATGCAATCGCCGCGCCATAAATCAGCATTATTTCCATATTTCGGCGCCGGCGGAAGACGCGAAGATGGCGCGTCGTCGTCGTCGTCGGCCGCAGTTCTTCCGCCGAGCCGCCGACGGCCAGAGCGCGCCCGCCACGGTGCCAGCCCGTAGGGGTAACGTAATTGACCGGGCCGTTATGTTTGTCGACCGCGTAGGTCCCCGTCGACTGGACTCGCCAGCCGGGATGCAATTTCCTTGGAGCCGTCGACGTCGACCGGTTAAAGAGTATTTGGACGTGTGCGGTCGCAGACCTCCCAAGTCGACGGGCACCTCTAGATCATATTCATATTTGATGTGTCGGTGTCTTCTCTCGAGACACGTGACCGGTGCCCGGATGAATGACAGACGGTCGTCGCTGTTGATGTAATGCGGTCGGACCGACTCCCGATGTCGTTGATCTGAGAATGATAGAACTGCCACTGCCACTCAACAACGTCAGTCAGTAGCCTAGAGTAATGACAAGTGGAGGAAACCATGACAGACCTGTGCGCCGTAGAATCAACGGGCCGGCAATCTATTTCCTTGGAGCGATATAATCATTGTTGGCCTTATCTACGAAGATACACTGACGGAATACAGTGAAAATCTTTATTTTCGACTACCTTATATTATATTCCATGTCTGACGCCCCTCTCCAGAGAACCCTTGCGAATATTTATACAAACCTTATATCGTCGAAACAAGAGGCCTTGCTCCAATTTTTGCTCCAATGGGATAGGTCTTCCTGTATTAAAACTGACGTGCATGGTGGGCTCTGAAAGGGAAAGCGAGAGCTTCGATAGTAGAAAATTTCGTGATGTCGACTTGCGTTGTTTTGATACAGTGCAAGCGCGTAGCACTTAGACGGACAAACGGACAGCTTAACGACAGCTAGAGCTCTGAATAGCTGTACTGTGCTGTAGCACGAGTAATACACAATATGAGCGATATCTTCAGCACCACTCCAGTCTCCATAGACAGCCTTTACTGTCCGCTGGCACCTATGTTTAAAACATTTTTGAACAACCATGCACGATATGGCATACATGGGCTATAGCATGTGGCGACTCAATTCGATACTTACTAAGAGCAACGACAGAAATTTCGCCTATAAGTGCAATATAGTCGCGAAAGTTTTTTATGAAGGGATAATTTATTTTACCGCTTTTCTCCGCATCAATAGCTTCTAGAGCTATATAGGCTTCCGTAGCAAAGCTTACATCGCCACGTTCAATCCTACAGACGGAAGCGGGAGCCTGGTCACCTCCGTATTTCGGTCCTTCACGTTAATTACGCAAAACAGCCGACAACAATGAAGTCAGCGCCGCGTAATTGGACAGTCTGCACGACGACGGTCTCGCGACGACCGGGCTGGCCCGACCAGCTGCACGTAATCACGTATCCGGCCGCTCGCTAATTCGGACCTGTCCGGCCAAGACCATTATTCCGGCGGTCCGCAACGCCGCTAACGAACGCGACACAGTCGAACAACAAGCTAAACTTTCTCGCTGAACAAGGCGAACGGAACCGTACACAAGAGAGAGAGAGACACGGCACCGCGGTAATGTCAAATGGAAGAGCCGTCCTAATGACGAACAAACGTAAATCCTATCACATAGACATTTCCGACGTGGCAGCCCTCGTTCCGCCTCGGCATACAAAACAGACGAACAGGTAGAGTAGAACATATACTTAGTAAACGTTGCATAGCCAAGGTACATGCGCAGGACACAGGACAAAAAACAAAGTCCCCATGCACCACCAGCAGGTGCCCAGAACATTGTTAAAGCTCATTATATGGCATAATAGTAAGTAAGTAAATAAGAAAATTGCTAGAGGCGCAATTAAATAGCCACAATGCCCAGTGATCTCCACACCCAAACAGCAGTCTTCAGCAACCGCTTAAACTGCTTGTGGCCGATGTCCGTTTGCCAAAGACCAGCTGGAATGCTGAACCACAGCTCTGGGCCTGTAGCCGCGAAACATCGGTATCCAAAGTTGCTGTAGTCTAGCTTTAATTGGTTTTAGACTGTTCCTTAAATGGCCTCAAGCTGTATCATTTCGCATTTAAATTATATTTCACCAGCTGTTACCATAAAAACCCTGTACGAGATGACAATAGGCCTATCCCTGAAAAGCCGTGAACAACCTACGACGGGGGCGCTGAAAATGCTGGACGTGAAAATGACGGACGTGAAATTGACGAACCAATTTGCAGGGCATGAAATTGCAGGTCATGAAATTGACGGACCAATGTGCAGGACATGAAATTGCAGGACGTGAAAATGACGGACGTGAAAATGCAGGACATGAAAATGCAGGACATGAAATTGCAGGACATGAAAATGCAGGAATGAAATAGCAGGACACAAAAGAGCACACAAGCGGCGAACGTTTGAATAGACTGAGTGTAGACTTAGCATTCCTTCTCGGTAGCCGTCATTTTTCCGATACGAAAAATGTCGACGATTAAAGTAATTCGCTGACTCGAGCGGGTATGAAAGCGGTACATTGAACTGTAATTAGGACTAAGCGGCATAGGTTTGAGGTTGTGATACTTTTTATTCATTTTTGTGTTTTATGTTTAATAATGATGTGCAGTATCGAGAAACAAAACATATATTTTTACAGCATCTTTTGACGTTTTTCAGAAATAAATAACCACGTATGCAGAGTGTAGTACAGTGTTGTGGGTTTAAAAATTTGCACAATTCACTATAGTGTTATCCCTGTTGAAACTATTTTTTTCTATCGCCATTTCACGCCCTGTCGTCTTTTTTGGTCCGTCATTTTCATGTCCTGCATTTTCATGTCCGGCATATTCATGTCCTGCAATTTCCTGTCTTGTAATTTCATGTCTTGCAATTTCATGTCCTGCAATTTCATGCCCTGCAATTTTGATGGTCCGTCATTTTCACGTCCTGCATTTTCAGTCAACCCCCTACGACCTAAACAGATGCGGCTTCACTGTGCAGCCGGATATGCGTTCAATCGAGTTTAGCCCGACAACAACCGATGCAAGAGGACGAGCAAACCTGCTCAGAATCGAACTGAAAGCCAGTGGTCAAAATATCCTAGTCTCTCACACGCCTTACATAATGATGATGCGCTGGTGGTACTCGTATTCTAACGTAATAGAACACTGACTGCAACAGCGCAGTGTGAACAAATCGCACTCAAAAAGATACCGCCTAATACATGTACACAGAAAATAGTTTAAACATATATCGACTTTTACTATCTATTCAATATAAAGTCGTACATGGGTCAAAGAGTCATGTATGTAAGTCAAAACAAAAGACACCATACTCCTAGGTGACTGGTTACATACCGAGATGGTTTACCTGCCTACAGACGGTCACCTATCCAAGTACTAATCCAACAGTGAATGTACACGGCCGTGAGTTGAACGCACAACCTGTTAATCACGAGTCCGACGCCCTAACCACTACACCACCAAGCCACGTATAGTGTTTCTTCTGCGACTCATAATGGACGTTCCTTACATTTACCATCATTTCATTTCATTGCCACTTTAAAATTTCCAACACTTTTCCCTACTACGAGCCTTTATTACCCCTGAAACATTGAGAATACATTCTTTTTAAAACAGCTGGTTGGTGGCCGACAAGTTGTTCAGCGCGTGCCCGGCTGTTAATTAGTTCTCATCATTCAGTAGATTCAGCGGCTGCTGCGGCTGTCATTGTAACAACGTTATCCGCGAAGGATGCGGCAGATAAATCAACAAGGCGACGGTCGGCTGCAGGTACTCGCCTGCCGATGATACGGCAATGAATTCATTCGGCCTGACGACTTTGATTCAATTTCTTCGCGAGGACGACCTCGACCGCGGCGAGCTGGGCCGAGCCTGGCCGCGCCGGGCGTTAATCACGGCGGGTCGTGACCGAGTGTCGCAGGGCGCTGACCCGGTGCCGTCGTGTGTGTCGCGAGATCGATGTGACGGGCGGAAACCGACGACGAATGAGCTGAACGAAACAATGAAGATCGAACTGTTTATCACCAGAAGCAACTCAGTAGAACAGCCACCGCCGTCATGCTGGCCACTAGCGCGATGGTAGAACAAGAAAGCTCTGCTATCGCAGAGAGAACCGTGCGATGCCGCTGTAAATGTCGATAGGTAGTACAACGGCATCGTATGTGCGGTTTCCTTGCCACAGCACGGCTTTTCTGTTGGTTTTTTGTCTGCAGACTGCAGTGAGTCATCTGATAAAAAATGATAAGTACTAGAAATAACCAGTCAGATCGCATATTTAACGCAAACAAGTACATCACATGATCACTCTTAATTACTACGGTCATTATTATTCATCGCCAACGTAATGGTACTAATAAACAGAACATGTAAATTTTGTAAAGATAGGTGTGAGAAGGCACGTGTGCTACTGCCCTTTGATACGCACTCACGCAGCAGACTTAGGCACAGCGCCGCGATGTAAATCGGGACGGCTGTGATCGGATATTCGCATGATTCTGTCGTCTATCTGTGTCGTCCGTCTGTTTGTGATGCTGTGCACTGTGGTTAAACGAAAAACAATGGCAAAAGTGTCTGATCGCGTGAATAGGAACTAACTCAGGAACACGATTTTACACCGACCATGAGCAAACTCTGTTGTTCTTGAAGCACAGAGGTTGGTGCGATCTTGCAAATAAATTAAAAACGTATTGCAAACAAGCGAACCGCCAAAATTTCCACGTCTGGAATAGCCATCGTCAGCATGCTGCACAACTATTCCAGAGAACGCCGTTTGATCGGCATCTCAACAACAGCTGGGCTTCTTGTTCACATAAGTTAAGTTGTTAAGGCACCGGGCCATTGTTGGACAGAGTACCTGCCAAGTGAACACTGCAGCCCTAATGTAAACCGTGTTTCAAAACGGAAATGGCGTTAACAACAATGACATTTCTTCGTAAGATGTATTTCAATTGTATGCAATAAAGCTTTGGCGTTGATTTGCTCAGTGTCATATTGACAAAAGATGCAGCAAATTTGTTAGCAAGTATGGTGCTTCCGAAAATTTGTGTAAGATATGTGGTAACTTTGTGTGATCACATGTAGTATTTTATGTAACTTTTGATTATTTTTCACGTTTGCGTTATTTTGTTTCGATATGCTATCTACCATATTATGGTGAATAAAGATTTTCATAAAACATCAACACAAGAGTGCTTCACAGGTTCGGATCAGCAGTATTATTTACAGTTTTTTGGTGAAAGGCATACAGGTGTGAGATAACGTCATGAAGGGTAGGAGATGGAGCAGCATCATCAGCACGGCAACAACGAGACAGCGAAGGAACGCAGATAACGAGCAGCGCAAACGCAATAACTCTTCACGTTACGTCTTTTATAGTACACCACAACCGACACATCCGTCACCGCCACGGCTCGGCGGCCGCTGCTGCTCGAGCCCTTGGTGGTAGTGATGGTGATGGAACAGTGGCAACGTTGTGTGTTGTGATTGATTCGAATTCTTGGCTCGGTCGAGCGTCACATGCTCCGGCCCGAACACAATCAGAGCCAGCCAGTGAGCTCGACGAAAGAATGACAATAAATCACCGCAATGACCGCGCGCCGCCAGCCCGCTGTCGCCCCCATAAAGACCGATAATTGATAAAGAAGGACTAGAGACTATGGAGATGCCACTGTAGCACACAGCAGCGAGCACATTGACTGCCTCGACTGAGCAGTGAGCCCTGGTGATTGACGCACACATCTCACAACTACTGAAATCTGCCAGAAGTGATGCCAGGCTGAAGAGATTCTTGCTAATATTTCCAGGTGCAGGACTCTCGCAACATGGACGCAGCATAGTCGTAGTCAAATGGACAGAGTTGGTAAGCATAATAGACAATATATTTGCAACTGTCACTTAAATTCCAAACACTCAGAAATTTCTTGAAACTCTGTTGACAGCGCTATTTACTCAGTTCATGTTCATGTACATTGACCGATAAAGAAGACAGCGAGGAGCAACCTGTTAACTGGCTGCCTCGAAAAACGGTCCATTACACTGTGCAATGTTATAATTTATTAACGTATTAACAACATCAATATGGCTAACAGTATACAGTTTAGCTACGGCCACGTATACATCCGTGTGATCTATACTCAAAACTGTCTGTCCAGCCTTCTAAGTTAGCTATCCTGGATTAATGCAATGTAGTCGGTATATAAGGTCAGTGAAGGATGTTGTGCGCTCGCTTATTCAGACAGGCGGTTTAGGCAGCTAAAAGTGCAGTCGGTTATCCTTGTATGCGTTCTATACGAGCTCGTTCTACTTTCGAACAGAAAGTCGCCTTAAAAGTTCAACATCAACGAAAATTCCCCACAGCACGTGTAACTGGTGACACAGTGTTGAAGTCAAGCGCCGCAAGCTCATACAAGAAATGCACCATAACGGAAGAACGAACTTCAGTCTCATGCAGTATTCGTGAAATAATTACACGCATGTTTGTACGCGTGCAGTTTCTGTCTGCGACGGTCAAGTACACGAACATGAACGTTGGAGACATTGACACGCGATGTCCAGGTCAGAACATCGTCGACATAGTCACAAATGCAGTCAAGGCTGGCCGGCTGTGCAGGTCGCCTAGATGGCGATGAAATTAACGCTGGAAACAAAATAATGGACGTCGTACGTTTCGGTCAGCTCACGGAACGCCGGCGGACCGGCGCGCAACCTCGACCGCCGGCGCTTCGATGGCAAGCCGAGCGAACACTAATAGAATAATAGATGAAGTCGGACGGTCGATTGAGTTAGTGCGGGAGGCCAGGCCGAGGCGATCGTATCGTGCGGCGCGGACTCGACGGCGCGTACACGGCGCCGTTTGACGTCCGACCGACCCCGACTGCTCGCCCGACCGACCGACCGACCGGCCGGCCTCTGCCGTCCGTCCCCCTCTGTCACCGATCCACCATCGACCAGCGGCATGGTTAGCGGCGCCGTCGTCGACGTCACCTTCAAACTCCGTCACCGAGCACAACGATAATAATACACACGCCAAGGTTGCTCACACTGGAAACCGAGCGTCGGACAATCAGTGCTCTAGCACAGAACAATACTTTCCACTTCATTCGCTTATTTATAATGCATGCAGCTTATTCACCAAAAACAGTGAATGTCCACTTTGTGGACATCATCGTTCCATGTTCCATTTTGATCCAAAAGAGAGCTGTGACGTTCTTTTCTTCTCTGCAATGTCAGTGAACTACTGACATTATTGTATTCTCAATTTCGGTTAGCACTAAAACGTTGTTAGTTCATTTTATGATTTGAAGTGTCTGAATTCAATACAGTGTGTGTATGTCAACGACAAATCACGTTGCGAATTTTCTCCGGCGACAAAAACTCAAATTTGTCATCAAAAATATTAAATGTTAAACGACATCCAACATCCAACATCCAATATCCAATATCCAAAGACATTCAGTGACCAACCAACAATATAATTACATACTGCAGTCGATATAACTCAAGCAACGAATAAAATATATGGCCTGTGCTGAAAGTTAACAAGAGCCGTGCTATCGCAGGGACCACCGCGCGATGCGCCCAATATATGAGTGCCCAGATAATAGGCCTAATGTAAGCGCAAAATTAGCCGACGATTGCGCAAGAATCTCCACATTA
>Ga0056131_1000320_pt1 | contig 11250 bp, 10 predicted proteins | sample WorMetLIZISLAND1_2_FD_67480 | JGI IMG/M metagenome (GOLD analysis project Ga0056131, IMG submission 67480) | Marine gutless worms symbiont microbial communities from Max Planck institute for Marine Microbiology, Germany - Olavius clavatus LIZARD... ...
ATATTTCTGTGGTCTCAATTCAAGGGATCCTTCGCTAACTACCGTCAATCCTTTGCCAATACATTTCCCTGCAATTTTGCAGGTTGCATCACTAACTTCTGTCGTCCAAGCCTGTGGGCACAGGGTAAGATCTTTGTATTTCTGTTTCAGGTGCCAGGTGTATGCTATATTAATAACTGAATAAAAAGTGAATATGTTTCAAAACTGCCAAGTGTTTCACTCAATTCATTTTTGAGTTCAACCTTTCAGACTATTTTTGACTGTGTTCTGGGTTGATTGTAGGACCAGCTACATGAAGTTGAACTGCTGACAAGCACTAATTGGAGCAGAGTCCAAACAGGCTGCAATGCTGCATCACTTGGATAAGCTTTCTGTATTCGGCACAATGCAAATGGCGCAATGCAACGCAATGACAAAACGCAATTAAATCATGTGGAATGGAGGAATTTGACTATCTCATTGACTCTACTCGATTCACTTAATTGGGCCGATGTTGCAGTTGCATAACACAGACATTATGTTTAAATAGGCCTACTATTTGAAATGCGTGATCAGTGCATTGAAGATGCCCTTTGCGTGTATTGCAGCCTTGGCGCAAATGAAGTATCCGATGCTGAGAAAGTTCAGGTGGTTGCAGCTTTGTCGAAACCTTGTGAAGACAGCCCAGCACCATGAATCGAATCACTGGATGAAAACAATTGTGTCTCAGTTCATGCTATCAGACTTTCTATCGTCAAATATGGTGAAGATTTTCCTGCTATGGAGAATGAAATGGATGCCAAAATTCAACTTCTGCAAACCAATTAACTACATGTCACGAAATCAACCAACGTTGTCTGAAGATATTGTCGATTTTTGTTCCGTTCGCAGATTCAGTAGTAGTTTGTTTGCAGTTGACTTTACTCAGTTTCTTGTTATAGATTTCATTTTATTTGATGTTTTATGAGTAGACCTATAAATGGGCAGCCGTCAGTGCATTTCCTGGTTGTCCTACCATACTGTTCATTAGTATCATTACTGTATGTGTTCATGAGGCGAAATACAGTACAAAGTACTTCGCAATCAGTCAACCAACTGGCCAATTCACTCAACTCTTTCAAGCAATAAACCGACGTGCTGCCAAATTCAATGTGGTCGTAATTCTTGCGTGGTGATGCGGGAAAAGCCAAAGGGGTTCTGGAAAATTTTGGAGAAGTGTGCACAGAATTCCACATTTGTAGTGGACATCTCAAAGCTGTCCAGCCCCAAGGATATTTCTGGTGATGACAATGGCGTTTACCGCAGGCCAAGCACAGTGAGTCAAAAAATGAAAGGCGATAAAATACAAGCTGCCAGACAGACTGGAGAACATGACTATATTGTCAGGCAAAGATATTACAGACAACGCCGGGACAACCACATCCTGCAGAGTGGTGTATGAACTATTTGACAAAGACGGCAAACAGCAACGCTACAGTATGCTGCAATACCTTTTTCAGACAATGTCCATAAAAAGTTGGAGTACACAGCGCACGGAAACTAAAAGAAAGGAGACATCTTCATGCCCAGAACAAAGGGGACCAAAGAAGCAATAAAAAAGTTATCAAAGACCCTACCTGCAGCCAAAGTTCTTGCAGAAATGCACAAGTCAGATGTGGTGGAAAACCGTTGCGCCATTTTCATTTTGGCGAATACAGAAAGTCCTTGGATATGGTGGTGGTTTATTTATGGTGGCAGTTTATTTCTGTTGCAGCACCTGAAGCCTTCAGAGCATAAACCTGATAACTCAGACAAAGGCATTTCGAGAAAAGGAGAAAAACCGTGCTTGCTATGTATAACAAAGCATTTTCGTGCATAAAGCTACTTACCAGTTAGGCTAATAAATATTGCTCAAATATGACATTTAACTGTTCATTCAGCCGACAAATTCATCACCGCTGCCTTTACTACAACACTATATCTGCAGGAAACTAGCAGACTTGCTAGGACAGGGTACAAGGCATCATTTGTTTGATGTTCATGGTGTTGATTTAACGGATGAAGGTAACAAAGCTTATTGGAGTAGTGTGCAGTCAGCTGTTGAGAAAGAACTTAAGATGCTGAGTAAGAAGTGACTGTGACTGTCATGAACTGATAGTGTTTCTGTTGGAAATGCAGGATGCTGTAATTACTGAGTTTAGAGACATTATGGAGCAGAATCACAGAGAATGCACGTATGCCACTGCCCACTGGTAGATTAACAACACCCAGAAGACTGAGAAAGTGGACGGAATCAACGGCTTTCAACGTCGGCTTGCACAGAGACCACATCGCTTCGCACTCTTCGGCACTCACTATTCAACGCAGATAGAGAACGCGCTACTATCGCCATGGATCAGGGCAGACGACAGCAGTCATCGTCAGGTCAGTTACGCTAGTATAAACAGAAAGCGTAGTTAACATTCAAGTAGATATGTCAAAGTTTGAGAATAATAACCCCGATAGAAGCATGAATCTCGCTGGATGCATACAATAAAGGCTACCGCGTGGAGTATTTGAGTCCGGAAAGACATCGCCACAAACACCCTCCACAACAAATCTCTCTCTGCCGAAGACTACGAGCATGCCTAACAAATATGGGACTTTTACAACATTCAAAACCTCCGGCAATACCACGACCATTATTTAAAGTCCGATGTCCTCCTTCTCGCCAACATATTCGAGCATTTCCGACATGATGAGCTCCAAAAACACGTTCTCGACTGTCTACTTCCCTGCCCTTCCCTCTCTCGCATGGTCCATGGGCCTCAAACATACCCAAGTAGAACTCGACTTAATAACCAATCCCGAGATTTACCAAATGATCGAAAATTCTATCCGTGGGGGCATCTCGACCACTTCAAATCAATACTCCAAGGCCAATAACCCTCTCCTAGAAGACTATGATCTGCCAACGCCACCACTTTCATAACCTATCTAAACGCAAACAACCTTTATCGGTTGCATATCAACTGAAGACTTGTGTCTCTCTGCCCGTGTCAGAGAGCAGGAAGTTCGCCAGCTGGAGATTGAGTTCCGGCCGTGAAGCTGTTCCTTCTGAATCTGGCTCGCAGTGGTTATTACCATCAGTGGGGACGATCGGAAGGACCGTCGCTGACTGCAGCTGCTGTCTACGTCTAAATCTGCATAGTTAATATTTTAGTAACAGCTCCGCTCTCAGATTAGTGTTTGGTCTCAGCCACGGACACAGCTAAAAAGTGAAGTCACACAATGGCCTAGGAAAATTAGACTGACATATTCTCAAGCATCAAACATTTGTTGGTATTAGACGGTTATTGGGCTATTTGGATGACATTGGGATGGACCGTGTTTGCCATTATGGAGCTGAGATTCTTACAATATGTAGACAGATAGTTTGCCATGCCTATAAAACTGAGCAGTGCTGATTTGTTGGCTGAAGGTTCCATTTCCGTTATGGCTTTTACCTTATCTGGATCCGCATGTATGCCGACATCTGTCACAATGTTTCACATGAATTTGATTTCCTTCAGTTTGAACTGGAGTTCATCTGGATTCAGTTTAATGGTTTTCTCGCAGCAACGGTCCATGAAGGCAGTGAACCTCTGGTCGTGGTTCTTCTCCGCCTCTGCATATGTGCCCCCCTCTCCATAAACAAGTATGGCGTCAGCAATACAAAATGTCCCATCAAGTCCTTCAAGGGCCGTGTTAAGTCTCATCTGAAATTCTTCTGGTGCAGATCTGATGCCAAATGAGAGGCGTGTCCATCTGTATCGTCCATAGGACGTGTGCATCGTAGTGAGATAAAATGACATCATCGTCAAGTGGGAGGTGTAAGAATCCTTCACACATATCAGCCAGTGAGAAGCATTTTGCTTCACTTAATTTGTTCAAGTGTTCAGGCAATGTCGGCATTTGATAGACTGGCAACAGCACACCACTTAAACCATTGGGTCAAGTTCAGTTGTTGTGTGACCAACAAGATCGTTATGAGACCCTGGTCTTCCAGGTGCGCCCAGATCATGTTATGGGCTCTAAAAAAGATCCGCTATCAGGCGGAGACAGAGAACACTGTGGACTAGTATCTATAAAATCAGATGAAGTGTACTCGATCTCCAGCATAATCACTTGCGTTAACGGTCCAAACAATTCCACTGATACTCCTGGTTATCGACGTACAGAACAAAATCCACTTGAGACATCGTGCCTAACCAGACAGGCCGTCCTCACAAAATACAAGGATACCTTCAAGGGCAATGGGTGTTTGGGGCCCACTGTGCATTTCAGATTGAAAGAGGACACCCAGATGCCAATACATCGAGTCCCTGTCATGAAGTGTGTAAAGGAGAAAACAGCTACTGATAACTATGTCAAAGCAGGGATTCTGAAAAAGGTCCATGAGCCCACTCCTTGGTGCTCAAACGAATTGATCTGGGAAACTCCAAAGAAATTCAGAGTGTGCACAGACCCCAGCCAAACAATAAACAAAGTAATTGAAAGACCAGTCTATCAAATAGCCCAATAACCGCGTAATACGAACACATTCAAATGACGAAAAAGGTGCAAATAGCATGTGATCTTCTGACAGAAATGTGATACTCACAGAAAAAGACTTCAAAGATGTTTTTTACTGTTGGATGCACCGGACAAAACCGAAACTGGGTAGCTGCCAGTGTGTTGTCAGCTCTAGCAAAACAGGAACTCTATCACGCAAGTTTTTCCTGCGCGCGGTCATAGCTATTGTCAGTGTGTTTGCACTGTACAGCAGAGTTGCCAAGAAAACAGAGACAGAAACTGTGCTTGCTTATTTTTGCGAATTTCAAGAATTTTTGTAAAACCTTGATCACGATGTCCTATTGTTCGGAATGACCACTAAGCAGCAGCTGATCTAGCTGTGTCTTAACTGCATGACCTTCTTGATCGATTACATGAAATTAACAGTGCCTGCACTGTCACTGTAGATAACTTACTTCTGGTCATTCAACTTTGCTTTGAAGTTCTGTGAAGTTCTGTGAACTTCTGTCCGGCATTTTAGAGTGATCGATTTGTGATTAACATTAGCAGTGAGTCAGGCAACGGTCGGCGCATGGCTCGACATCGACACCAAGAGAACGTTGCCTGACTGGTTCAATATGCACCGGGATCTCTGCATAGACTGGATGCGGGCCCATCCGAAACAAATCGGAGGCGCGGGACACATCATGCAGATAGACGAGAGTGCTGTCGTCCGCGAAGGCTGCAGCAAATGGACATGCTCGACCGTTCCGACAGAGATGGGTCTTCAGTGGCATCGACAAAGCAACGGACTAGGCTTTTCCGTGCTGTCTGAGTCAACACCAGTCTCAGGCTTGATATAGCCGAGTGGTGAGTCTGACTCTGGGATGATAACTGGGGATGGAATCATGTATTCTGGTCTAAGGTGTTTTGCCTTTCAGCGTGGCTACGGGCCAGCCAGAGCTGTTTTTCTCTGACGGTGCTGTAGTCTATCACAGTGTCAAGTGTTCAGTACACTAAACAGAAAGGAATCACCCATTCACATTGATGTCAGAACAGATGACGCGCGTATGTTTCTGGCTATTTTGTTTACTAGTGGGTATGTTGTCCTGCCTGCTAGACGCATGAACTGGGAGTGCTCCCGTGATGCACAGAATGAAGCCATCGGCCAAGCAATGCCACGCAATCGTTTCGAGGAGATTCTAAGGTACTTTCATGTGGATAACAACAATAATCTAGACCCATCAGACAAATACACAAAAGTTAAGACCTCTTGTCACAGAACTCAATGACCGTTTCTAAAAGCATTTTCCTGTCACAGCACAATTATCGGTAGATGACTCTATGATCCGGGACTGCCAAGAATGTCACCCATTCGTCAATCATCGTAAGTAAGATACCTGTCGGAGGTTCAACAACTGCACCACGCATCTCACTTTGCATCACAACAATCATATGAGTGAGTAAAAGTGACATCGATTGCGTGCAATGTTTCTGTAGGAACTTTAGCGATGTTTGGTTTTCTATTAGCGTTTATGCTATATCATAGCAGCACAGTTTCTTACTTTCATTTTGTAGCTCGGTATCTTCTTTGTTTGACATTACTACCATATGTACAGTGGTTGGATTGCTCTGGAAACAGTCCGGACCTGAATCCAATGGAGAATGTGCGGTCTCGGCTGAAGAGGGCCTTGGCACAACGACGACCCAGCAACAAGCAACAACTGATTGAAGCCATTTTACACTCTTGGTTCCACATGTAAAGACTTATACAGAATCTTGTGGAGTCTATGCCTAGAAGGCGTCAGGCAGTGACTGATGCCAAAGGATGCCCTACATGCTATTGAAACTCATGTGCTACTGACAGTCAGAAATCTAGTCGATTTTAGACAGTTAGGCTACACTTTAATTAAAAGTTCTACACTAGTCAAAATATGCCAACAAATGACGTTTTAATATTGTATTAGTGTGTTATGTACTACAGCTGTGGTGCTTGATGACACATTTTTGTCGTTGAACACATCACAGCACATATATCTTTTTAAATTTTATATGCAGCACTGTCATAGAATGTGTGTGTAACTGACTGGAAGAGACTACAGAGAGAAATGTCGAAGACGGTGTGGAACCGGCTACAGCACTAGAGGACTCGACGGAACAGCCAGATACGTCAACATCCGAATGGTCCGATGAGCAACCATCAGCAGCATGTATTCTGGTCTAGGGTGTGAGTTTTGCCTTTCTCCTTGGCTATTGGCCCACCCAGAGATCTTTTTTTTCTGATGGTGCTACAGTCTATCGCAGTTCAAGTTTTGTGTACGATAAACAGAAAGGGAATCACACATTCAAATTGATGTCAGATAACATGAGTGTTTCTGGCTGTTTTGTTTACTAGTGGTTATGCTGTCCTGCCTGATAGACACATGTAGTGGGAGTGCTCCCGTGATGCACAGAATGAAGCCATCAGCCAAGCAATGCCAAGGAATCGTTCCGAGGAGATTCTAAGGTACTTTCATGTGGATAACAACAATGACCTAGACTCATAAGACAAATACACAAAAGTTACACCTCTTGTCACAGAACTTAATGACCGTTTCTTAAAGCATTTTCCTGTCACAGCACAATTAACAGTGGAAATACACAAAAGCAACAATAATCTAGATCCATCAGACAAATACACAAAAGTTAGACCTCTTAACACAAAACTTAATGACCGTTTCTTAAAGCATTTTCCTGTTACTGCACAATTATCGGTAGACGACTCTATGATCCGGGACTGCCAGGAACGTCACCCATTCGTCAGTCATCCCAAGTAAGATGCCTGTCTGAGGTTCAACAAATGCACTGTGTTATAATTTTTGTGTTCGTTGTTTTACTGCTATACTATCAACCAACTTTGTTCATACTCACCTGTTACTCGTTGATTTACAATATTCATGTTCGTTTCTTCATTGTTATTTCATTAACTGAATTTGTTAATCCTCATTACATAATTCCTGAATTATGGCATGCTTTGCATCACAACAATCATATGAATGAGTCTAAAGTGACATCAATTGCGTGTGTTTGGTTTTCTATTTGCAATTATGCTATATCGTAAGAGCATAGTTTCTAGCTTACATTTTGTAGCTCATTACCTTCTTTGTTTGACATTACTACCATATGTACAGTGGTTTGCTGACAACATCACTGTGTTGGACTGGCCTGGAAACAGTCCAGACCTGAATCCAATAGAGAATTTGTGGTCTCAACATTCCCGGCCAGAAAAGACCGCTCTACTACTGCATGCTGCTACACGACGGTTCGCTGCCGGTAATGGACATCTTAACGACGCAACATTCCGGCGAATAGCTGCAGACACTCCTGATCATGTTCAACGCATCGGTATGACTCGTCAACAGAGGTCGCCTGGTCACGCCAAAAAACATCGTCATCGATTTCTCTTTCGCTCTCATCGTGGCGTGCCTAAAAGCATTCAACGGCGTCGCCATCCGTGAGTATCTAGAGTTTACGTACTGATGCATTTCCCGCCGTTACACCGCAGATCAATTTCTTTGTGATTCTGTGTGTGGCGCACATGCTGAAGACTGTGTCGGTCCGAGTATACAAAGTTGAACGTCACCCACAAGTGCGGAAGCTGACCATGATGGCGTAAGCAGCACTACAGCAGGCTCAAGGTTTGGAGGAAGCCCGGACTCTATACCGTAATGTTTACGTGGTATTGAACAACAAGCGCGAGACAGAAGCTGTAGTTGCTGCAAGAGAGCAGATCCTGGAGGCTGTCTCTTGCACAGACACCGGCAGCACGGAAGACATCATCACGGAGGAACCGTCTGAAGAGGAAGTCAACAAATCCATACAGAACTACAGAGACGTTCGGACGATAAGGGACAGGTCACCATACACCGACATTTTCCGCCGCGCCATTGAAGACGTTTCACTAGAGGAAGACGAAAGCTCTCCAGAAAGCACCACGTATTCGCCGAAGTGTTTCAATGCCATTCGCAGTATCGTTCATCTCTTTCCGCTGTGGTTGGCGACGTTTCAAGGCAACATTGAAAGATTTCATTCCGACGTCACTGCGCAAGAAACAGACAACGCCGCTCAGCCCGTTTGTCAAACGAACGCCGCCGTGGAGTCACATTTCAAGACGGTAAAGCGCAGTCGACACGGCGGCCGTCTCCGTTTACGTCCGTACCAGTTCGTCGCCGCCGAGCTGCAGTACGTGATGGGAAAAGTTAACAAGACCCAGATGCCGAAAATGACCAGCAAGCGGCGGAAAGAGCGGAAAGACATATCACAGAAAGAAGAGGGATGGCGCGCCAAAAGAAAAACAGCTAAATACGCCGATCCTGTACGTGCAGCCAAATTGATGAAGTCTTTCACACGGTCGAAACAACGCTTGCCACACCACCTGATGAGATTGGAATTGAGCGACAACGCAATACAGCAGGTATGTACATGCAAACATTTCGAAAGGAAAAAGGCGTAATCACTGAAGATGGAGGCCCGACAGGCCGTTAATATCTAATCCAGCTAGAGGTGCGGGGGGAGCGCTGTAAGCTCCGCCAGTTGTGTCTTGGGCGAAGCCCCAGCCGACTTTTATTCCTGTGCATTTTTCATTTCACAGTAGACTTCTATTGATAATGATCACGACAAGGACGTTTCAAAATGCCATTGTTCTCCGTTGACACTAGGCCTCCCAAGCATAGGCCTAAAATTGTTCAAATTGAAAAGTGCAATCAAAACTGCAGTAACAGCTGACAATCTGTATATTAAGCATTCTGTATTGACATGGACTATTGCATCACGCATCTTCCTGTTTGTGCTTTGTCATTTTTTGGTATCATTCTCAATTTTTTTACAAGTCATTCATAACGTTCCGTCACACCGAAATCATTGAACGCGACTGTCACTTTTCATACATGCGTACGGTGCGGGCGCCGTATTTGCCTTTGCGCGTAGATAGCTGTTGTGCCGCAGCGCATAATAGTAACAAGAAGCCACGCTGTCGCAGAGATGACCGCGCGATGCGCCCAATATATGAGTGCCCTGAAAATTGTATGTAAGCGCAAAATAATCCGACGATTGCGAAAGAATCTCCACATTACAATTGAATCTTATCACTATTCGGCGGTAAAATTATTGTCAAACTATTGCAACCAATGTGATCAGGGTACCTGAATGTTGCAGACGGACAGGCAGACTGACGAAGTACTGTGGCATCACCATGCAGTCAAAATAGGGAGACAAAATATCGCACATGTTGTCGGTATCGCCGGTACTTTAAGCCTAAAATAGCGGTATATTATCGATTTAAAAAACTGATATCAACCCATCACTAGAAGACACCATCCACATTGCACGTGCACTGCAAACTGACACATGAAATGTTTTTATAGAATGAAGACGAACGTTGTCTGTTAGACGGTGCGGATATAAAATATGACGCGCTAATTACTCACATTTGAGCCCTAAAAAGTGTACAAAATCACAACTTTGCAGCCTTGTTTGCACGCAAAGTGGGCGGCGTGCGCTCGTGTTGCTGATGTGACGTCATACGCAAGGAAGCCATGAAATTAAAGAAGTTCCTGCCGTGTCGTCCGAACTGTCCTTTGAGGGCCTATCCTTAATGCGTCCACACGAATCTCTGCATATAGCTTAATATATTTTAGGAATTTAAGTCATCGGCCTACATTTTGCCGGTAACGTTATCGATCTATCTTCATTCACATGTTTTCGGTGCGCTGCGCAGGAATTTTCTATTTCTGCAACAGGGACGTTTCTGCCAAGGTCATTATTGTTGATGCCAATCGAAAGCCCCTATGTGACTTCCTATTTGTCCGTAATAATAAGCTTGGTCCTATCTCGCACCGTTTCCGAGATATGACAGCTTTTATGTGCTCCTGACCCCACCCATATTCAACCCTAATGTTGTGGGTGTTCCCTTAGCACCAGATCTACCACGTTGGGCGTAAGCGAGCGCATAACCTTACGCTATTCAGCCGTAAAATTATTGTTGAAAGATTGCAACCTACGTGATGGCGGTACGTAAACGTTACGGACGGACGGACAGGCGACATGCAATCTCATTAACGTGCACAGCGTAGCATCGTGCGGTAATAATAAAAAGGAAAGGGCACTTGTAGTGCGCCGGTATAGAAAAATGTCCAGTAACGCAGTAAAGGGAATTAAAAATGCATAAAGGAAAGAAATCTAAAAGCAATGAGTTTGGCTAAGAATGTTACAGGAAAGCTGAGCTACGTCAAAGATGACCGCGCGATGCGCCATATTTATGGGTGTTATGAAAATTTTACAGACTTCCTGAGTACGCCCAGGGCTGTGAAAAGTTAACCCAAAGTCGTAATGGTTTGCATGTTTGCAGGTGCAGGACATACTGAAACGCAGATTTCCAGAATTCGACGGACTGCAAGCGCCAGGACTAGGTCAGTGCGTCCGCGGCCGATCTCTTCCCCGTTTCACTCCAGCCAGGCGGAAATTTGTGCAAGTGCTGAACGTCACCAATGTACATTGGGTCTGCGCGACGAACGCATTCTCACGAGCAGCCGAATGACGTGTTCGTATACGACAGCTTGCCGGGCGCCATTTCTCCGGAGACCATTTTGCAGGTTAGAGCAAACAAAGCTATTCAGGACATCGCTGTTTTGTTGTTGACTGATGCAATATACCTTGCAGTTCACAGTTCACAGTGAAGGCTTTCGGTACACAACGAAAGAACTAAATCGCCTGTGTTACTTTTTGGGCCCATGTTTCGCCGTC
>Ga0056131_1000321_pt1 | contig 11248 bp, 3 predicted proteins | sample WorMetLIZISLAND1_2_FD_67480 | JGI IMG/M metagenome (GOLD analysis project Ga0056131, IMG submission 67480) | Marine gutless worms symbiont microbial communities from Max Planck institute for Marine Microbiology, Germany - Olavius clavatus LIZARD... ...
CATTTGTACAGTGCCGCGCAGTGACTCGTCATTTTGGACACTATAATCGTTATTACATTTAACATTTTATTTATTTAATTTATATATATGGGTTTAGGACATTTCTGTTTTCTGGGCGCCGTTTGTGCAAAGTCTTGATAAAGTTTATAATTATGCTGTGGTAACTAGTGCAATCAAACAAGAATTGCTACAGGATTAAAATGTCTCTATTTGTCAGTACTGATGCATTAATTCACGACATTTAATGCCGGATGCGTAGACAACAACTTCAGCAAGCATGCCACGTTTGATGATATATTGCCATATAAGCAGTCTGTAGCGTTTTATGGGCTGTTGATTGTTAAACCCTGTCCACACTGGCGAACTCGGCGACAGTCGCCGAAAACGGCAACTATATAGTCGCCGAATTCGGCCACAGTTATTCGGCAACAGTTACCGAAAACGGCGACTGTCGCCGAAATCGGCGACTATAGTGGCCAATGTGGACAGGGCTTACCGGCTTATCGATCAGGTTTTGATGCCAGCGTTATATTCTGCCGTTAGCAGTTTTTGACGATGTTTTTGCATGTCGGATGCCTTAGATTGCTTACTGGTACTTGCATCATGCTTAAAGACTTTTTGGATTGGTGTTTTTCTCACGTAGACGATATTCTTTTTGTATTTACATTTACAGCGTGGTTTATGCGACGAATATGTTCTAAAAGTAGAGTAATTTCCGTGATGTGACACTGAACAGGCTTTCCAACTGTTGAATGTAGCAGTTTTGGCGGTTCTTTTTTATAAAAGGCTTAGTTAACATTTTATGAGTATAGCATGTTGACGTTATATCACATGTTTACGCCTACACATAATATATAGTTGTTTCTTGGTATTTTTCGTTTCATGCTGCTCTGATGGATTACGGGATGAATTTAAGATGGTAAGCAAAGTACAGAAAAACCGGAATTCTGTCCAGTTGCAGAAGCAGCCATCGCGTTAAATGTAAAACTGACAGAGTTTACTAGCTTCAAAGACAAAATGGGAAGAGAGAAACCGTTGAAAGAAACACAGGAACCAGTGTTCCATCAAAAGGAAGAAGCCTCAACTGAGTCTTTAGAGGAAGATGCTACTACAAAAGTTGAGCAAAAATCGGCAGAGGAGTTTCTGTTTGCGACGCCACAGTCTTTAGCGAACGGGATTTTAACAGTCGCTAACGATTTTGTTGAGCACCCCGTAGACGACATAGCTGAAAAAGTCCAACAAGAGCTACCGATTCAAGAGAGTCAAACGGTTGAGATTGTTGAGAAGACGAGTGAAGTACAAGTGACCATGACTTTGCCGCAGCTCTTAACTCCGGAAACTGACAAGTTAAGAAGTATCAACGGACAAGAAATGTTCGCAGTGGAAATGTCAAATGTGGAGGATTTATTAGCGTTTCAGATTAGCCGAGAATGTTTTGTTGAAGACGAAAGCTTTATTGTCAACATTGCAGTACAACAATTTGCAAGCAGTGCTTCACTGCTGCACCTCGTTGAATGGATGGAATTTATGATGCCAATGGTTGCAGGCACCGAGACAACAAGTGAAGATACAACAAATGTAGACAAAATGAAGCAATTGGACGAAAGTGTGGAGAGCAGCATTGACGTTGATGAAAGTGCACTTGCTACGCAGGCCCGGAAAGAAACTTGTTTGAAACCAGACAAGCTAATATTACAAGACCTAGGAACGTCAGCTGGGTCAGAATACATTTTTGTACTCCAGCCACCAGATATCAAAGCAAGTGAAACTGAGGCACTGCCAGATGAGGGAGCGTTGGAAGAAATTAACCTTTGTGAGCGTCGGCATGACATGGAAGACGAAGAAGAGGTAAAACAATTACCAGAAGAGCTAGCAGCTACATACGGAGATCTGAAGGAAGTTGAGGGAGCGTCACTTATCATTATCGAGCTTCCAGAAGAGTTACAGCCATTTGTAACAGTGGAGTCTGTGATACATGAACTTGAGGAGGCTGAAAGTTTAGTTGTTGAAGGCGAAGAGAAAGCGTCTCTCTGTGTACCAAAAACTGCAAAAGCTATTGATGGAATGCTAATACAAGAAACGACAGAAGCACCGACAGAAATTAGACCTACGTCAGCTGTATGGAAACGAACTGTGAACGTTTCAACGGCAACTGAAGAATATGATGACGGAACAGCTAGATCAGACAGACATGATATAGAACCAGGTGCAGAATTTAAAGAGCAACAGTTAATGACGCTGATATCTCAAATGGAAACAGCAGAAATGGCGCGCGCAATGGAAACATTACCACTTTCTACTGAGGAAATGCCAATAAGCTTAGAAATGTCAGAATTGTATTTGGAAGCTGGATGTATAGAAGTTGTTGACATTGTCACCGAGAGTGACATCACAGAATATAATGACACTGTAGAAAACGAAGTCAGGACTGTTTGGACGGACATGCAGGAAGCGTTGTTAACGAGGCCAATTATAACTGAAAGAGAAGCTACAATGTTGCCTGATATGGAAACCGAAAATGACAGACTAGATGACAGCGTAATCGAGGCTCTGCGACCAGCTAGATGCGAGAACCATTCAAAACAATATGTATCAGACTTGGAAGAGATCGAAATTGGCACGAAGAAGGAGAGAGAGAGCGATGAGTTGACAGTGGCATGCAATTTTGAAGAAACTATTTTAAGGGAACTTTTCACAAGAACATTTAAACATGAGGAGGAAACAATGAAGCCAGTGATTGAAGAAGCTATAATCCAATCAGTGCTTATAGTATTTTCTTCTAGTACTGAGCATGAAATTGACTTACTAGTTTTCCAGTATGTTTTGGACGCGCGTGAACTTTCCAGAATAACGACTGATGAATTAGCAACAGCACTTTCTCGTTCTCAGGACGAAATTTTCCGAGAACCTTCAGAAGCTGACGTGGCTCACCAAGACCAGAAGAAAAATGAATCGCGTTTAGTATCTGCTGTGGCTTTAGCACAACAGTATGAAGTTCAAAGTGAAAGTGAATCAACGCCGGTAGCAGCTTCTAACGAAGCCCCAGCGTCTGCTCTATGTGCTACAGATACAACTGGTGACAACATTGTTACAGTGCAGATCAGTGGTGAATACGTACTTGGTGAAATTGAAATATCACGGATTGTGTATCCTACATTGTCCGTAGATGACTCAGCGCTTGATGCAGCGCCGATAGATAAGGCAGCAGTTTTTGATGATAGAAGTCATGAAATGTTAGACAATGATATTGTGCAGTTTTACAAAGCACTTGAAACTCCGTCTCACTTGAAAACCGACTCCGTGGATGCGGAAAAGAGATCCGTGGTGACGGATGTGAAGTGTACAGTTCCTGAAGATGTACAGCGCGAGCTGTTTGTGCCTTACAGTAGCTCCGTTATTGTTCATAGTTATGATACATGTGCTCAGATTGATGCTACTGAGGAACGTCGGTCGAAAACCTTAATCGCTAAGTGTGCCGTCGACTCAGTAGATATCACTGAAATACGTTCTTCAGAACAGGATAAACATGCTTTATGTTTGAATGAAGAACTTTTGTGTGATAATATGATCTTTGTCTTTCCAGGAGATGTAGACAACAGTAATATGCCCAGCGATCAGCCAAGTTCTGGCGATGCAGTAAGTGAAATTATTGAATTACCGGAAGAAAGTTTGTTGTTTGGTGGCATTTTATTTAGTGGTACGAATGCTGAAAGAGATGAACTGCGAAAAGACGACAGTGTGATTGAGACGAGGCTGTCGAATAACGGTGGTACGCTGACTGTCCGACCAGAAGAGCCTGAATGTTCTCTGGCAGAAACGAGACCTGAAAGTGCACCTGTTGATAACGAACTTCGCCAAGAATCGGTAGATAAGAGAGATATTGTGATATGTAGCTTAGTCAGAACAGCCACGACAAGTGTTCATGACTCAGAAACTCTGTCTGATAGACCTAAACATTTCGTTTGTGAGAAAGATGTTGCAATTCTTTCAGATCGAATAGCAACTAAGAAGAACAGAAAATTTGATAAAGTTGATGAATCTGAGGAAGACGTGGTGCAACTGAGTACACATCAGATACATGACGACACTCTTGTGCACGTTGTTCATGAGGAGACTGTCTGTGATGCATCAGACATCAACACTGTGCTAGTCGACATAGACTTTTATGATGATCTGGATACGTGTCGTCCAGAAGAGATTAAGAAACAAGTAGCGTCAGACTTAGTAGATGACAATGTGTACTCTGTCGATCCTGAAATTGTGCTGTTTGCATCGCAGGATAGTCAGATATTTGACTCAGTACAGACATTTGGTATGTTGGAATCTGTTTCCATAGATCATACAACTTTATCATCACAAGACTTTCTTGGGGATATGGAAACACTACAGTTCGAAGGATCTGCTATGGAGACTTTTACAGAAATATCAGACAGTAGCTGGACTGAGATTCCAAGTGGGAAAAACGAGCGTAAAATGGATACACAGGCCATCAGTTGTGAATCAAAAGTGGACTATGAAGAAACTAACGTCTGTGAAACTGTAAACATAAAACCAGCATCATGCGAGCTGATGGCTGACGACAGTCAGCATCGTAAACTAGAATCTGTCCACAGTGAGAAAGCTTACACTCCTGTTCTACAGAGTGAAGATGAAGTAACGTTTTCGTTTGGCTTACCTTGGAATGTGCTGTTATCCGATTTATTGGGTGACGTTAGCACTAAATCAGTCACATTCTCGGACGATGTAAAGATAGAGGACAATGAACCTGGAGGCGTTGAGGTGTCCGAGATGCCGGGACATGAGAAACCTGTGGAACGTCAGGCAGTTTCTGCCGCCTCAAAGTCATCAGTTGTTTCGCGGAAAGTCCAGAGAGTCAGCGCAGATGGAAAGGTTGTTGAAAAACTGAAATCTGACGAAGTTCCGATGACGTTTGGACCGGCTTCTCTCACGCCATATTTCTTCGGTGGGAACTTGCCTTCACCGCCAGATTTCTCGCCTCAGTCCGACGACCGCCTATCATCCGCCAGCAGCATCAAGGTGTACACGGACACCGTTGAAGGAGAGCCGTGGACCGAGAGACGTGTGAAGGAAGTTGAGGAGACACGACCAGACGGAGCAAAGGTCACACGTAAAGTTGTCCGCATACGAAAGAGGCGGACGATCATAAAGCACATCGTTATTGAAGGTCCCGAGTTTGAAGAGATGGTACCTGACGAACCTGTTACAGCCGAGGCTTCGAGTACAGCAGTAAGGTGTGCCTCGAATGTTGAAGGAGACTTTCAGTCATGCGTTGATAAACAGCTGGAACCGTTAGCAAGCGAGAGGAAACAGACTCCACTGCAGAGTGACAAGGATTTAGCTGCAGGACAATTGTCAGTAGAAGCAGATATTGCTATGAGAAACGAAGATTTCTCATGCACACGACGACCGGTGGAAACTGATCGCACTCAGCCAGAGAAGAGAGACGATCGCGATGTACCGGTAGGTAGTGACGACGATGTCGACAAAGACACCACGCCACTGGCGATGCCACTGCTGCTACAGCTTAGTCACGCTCGTGTTTCTTCTCAAGCAAGGTTGCCGGAAGAAGCAAGACATTACGATGAGTCGGAATGTTTTCCGTTGGACTTTGACCGCGACACTAGCAGCAGTGTTGGTGAAGGTCCCGCATTGGACAATGTGGAATCAGCTTCGTCTTGCGGTGATTTCGCAACAGGTATTTTGCGTTACAGCCGTACGTGACGGCAAATAACCGTGTTGTTTCTTACTTATTCAACACCATGTCCCATTGTGTTATGACTTTGTAACGTCTCTTTGCAATAAGCGCGTTGTCTGCAGTATTGTTCTTCATAATATTGAAACTCGCTAAATCTATGAAAAGCTAACAAACAATCTGTCGTTATACTTTGGAAACTTAATGGTGTCTAAAGTATTCAGTGAATAGCAGCCACGCACCTCCTCCAGTTGCCAATGTCATTTGTAATTTTTGACAGTAGCTCAAAGTTTTCAACCATGTGTTTTACGCCGAAAATTGCCGGTTTTATCTCTTTTTGTGCGGATTATTGTTGCATTATACAGTTCATTATTGAAGTGGTCTTTGGATTAACTCCACTGATGCTGTGAATGCGATACATTTGGCGAGCGGAACAGCGGCTGCGGTGCTTGGCTATACCAGGTGTCCAACAAAAACAGTTCCATCAATTATTCTCATACGTATTAACTGTTTTGCGACAAAATATTGACTGATTTTCTCAATTCTTTTGCTGAGACACTGGCACACTGATCAATAAATTTGCAAGCGATCAGTGAAGGAGAGACGTCATATCACAGTGAAGAGTGCGGTGGACTGGCAATGGCAGGATTGCGGGTGGCTCGAATCCCACTTGCTGTTAAGTGCTATTGGTGAGGAAGGCACTGGCTAAGCACCTAATAATAAATGGCTTAGGTCTAGTCAAAATGGCAGCTCTGGATGCTGTTTCACAAACCTGCTTCAAGTTTGAATTTGAGTTTGAGTCAGTGTAGGGTTAAAATTGCTGCGTCATTCGCAGTTTTATAGGGACGAAATTGTATTTTGTATTTTCTAGGCCTATATCTCGATCCGACACATTCGATCTGCCACTATTACAGAATTTTTGTTAATGTTTCGTTCAAATGCGACTTACTCTTGTATTACGGTCTAGCGACAAATAATAATGGAATGGTGAGTGATGTTAATGTTGGATGAAATGCGCAGCAGGTTCGTCACCAGGTGCGCAGCAGCGTGCCGTCACTGGCGGCGGCGTTACTTGTACCAGTTCATCCAGCTCAGAGATGGCACAGCTCGACGACGTCTGTCTTTCTCCAGGTTACTTCGTAGCTGTTCACTCATCTACTTACTGAAGCGAACACGCTCGGACTGTGTACACCATGGGCCATAAAAACGTGCCACTTTATTTTGGACCATAACTCCCATGTTTCTTGGTGGATTTTTACATTTCTTGTATCAATGGAAAAAGGAATAAATGCTGTACTCTACAGAGGAGTTACAAAATTTACAACTTTACCTTAATATAAAACTAAAAACACATAAAACGGCATCGGCACATGTCAATAATATATTGTCGCAGTATTTTATTACCCAACAGCTAGAATGAGTTTGTGATGAAATTGAGCTTTTTTTTACAAATTGTTAGAAAATTCTTTTAGCAGTCTTCTAGCAGAAAATCTTTTACAGTGTAACATCTTTTGATCAAGATAATAATTTCATCTTCAAAATTCAAAATATTACATTGAAACACAAGTAAACTTTCATAACTTGCAATGTGACGCCCTTATGATGTTACCAACCGATTTAAGACACTAAGTTAGTACATTGTACTAACGGTACAAGGTACGGTACGGTACAACGGTACATTGGTGCAAGAAGTGTTAAAATTCGTCCAAGAAACGCCGAAGTTATAGCCCAAAATACAGTAGCACGTTTTTTACGGCCCACGGTGTATGTACACTGCGAGTCAAAAAATGAAGGCCATCAATAAGTTTTTATCATAATTTTGTAAAATATTGACCGATTTACTACATTCTTTTACTGAGACACTGGCACACTGATCAATAAATTTGCAAGTGATCGTTAAAGATCCACTTCACCTCAAACGCGTCGCTACAGTACCTTGTGAAATATAAATGTTAAAAACTAACCTATCTGAGCTACTAGAATTTTGCACGCTTGAAAAATGCGTTCTCCATCCGCAGTTCTGCGTAAACCTATTTATGCTAAATTATTTTATTACTTGCACTGTATCAATTTCCTGTACTGTTTTTAAACATTACCTGAAAATTTTCTTGTAAACTGGAAAACATTTAATGAGAAGCCTCTCTGAAACTGGTTTCACAGTTTCAGAGAGTTTAAACCAGTTTCAGAGAGTTTCAGAAGATAAGTCTTTAATGCATTTATTATGAAGTTGCAGGCGTTGCATGGTAACACATTTGAGGTATTTGCTCTGTTGTGTATTTGTATGCTTGTAAATTTTGGTTTTAAAAACGTCAGTGCTCACTGTCTTAATGTTACATTGAACAACGCGTTTAAAATAATTTTAACAGCGCGGCAGCATAGCTTGCTATGCAGAGTGCTGTACTAGTGATGATAATTAATCCGTCCGTCTGTCCGTCTGTCCGTCACACGCTGGTATTGTGTCAAAACGTCTCAAGCTACGATCATGCGGTCTTCACTCCATAGTTTCTTCATAGTTAACTACACCGCGAAAGTCCAAAGGGAACATAGGGAGCGGGACGCCGAATGAGAGAGGGGTAGGAAAAATTAGCAATTAGCCAATAAGTCGCCGTATGTCAAAAACGGTGCAAGACATCAAGATTATTATGACGGGCTAATAGGAGGAAGTCGCATACGCGCTTTCGATTGGTACCAAAATCATCGACATTGGATAACCTTGAATGGCCGATACCCCCTCTATTGTAGAGAAAATGCGTCTTTTGGAGCCCACTGCAAAAATTTGAATGACCCATACTATCAGCGACAAAAATATAGGCCAAAAAATATAGGGTACATGTGGATAGTCGCCGGGGGTTCCTCGACTGGACAACGGCAATTTTCGGCGATTTCAGTGGCTGCCTCTTCGGAAACTTTAAAGTAAGGCCAGAATTATTATTTGCGGGCGGCAAACTATCCCTTGCCGGCTTGTAATTGATTGCAATGAATGACCTAGAATGACCTTGAGTGACTATTTCATGTCAAACTGGGTTTTCGTGCCAGCATTTTTAGACTCAGATGTTTGACTTTGAAAGATAATTGCGCGAATAGTAATAAAGATGCACACATACTATGTATCAGTGGCAAATATGTCGGCCATTGACTATAGTTTCTGGAAATAAAAATTATTTGTAGATATTCGAAGCTTTTCTCGGAGAACTGTCGTCAAACCGGCGTGGGGTGGTTGTAATCGACGAATTTGCAGTTTTCCCGTTGCTGTATCTTCGTAAGTTTCCGAAATGCGGTCGTCATCATTGTACATAACTACGGCACCTTTTCTGAATTTGTGCTGAATTTTCTGGCACGCCATTAAATCGCAGTTTAAGTTGAATCGGGTATTGAGGGTCATTCAAGGTCATCCTTATCGGTATCGGCATTGTGAAGGAGGGGTATGCGTATGCAACTATGCAATTTTCAGCCAATAAATCGTCATATCTCACAAACAGTGCAAGATTATCTGTTATTGCTTTTCTCGAATTATCTTTCAAAGTCGAACCTCTGAGTCTAAAAGCCCTGGCACAAAAACCCAGTTTACAAGCAGGGCGGCTTGCGTGACGTACGTATGTTGTTGCTTTCGGAGCGCCGACAATTTCTAACGCGCCGTAACATGAATAGAGTAATTACAAGGGCGCGGCGCGTCGAACAATTTGGGACAGTCACTGAATGGAGTGAAGATAAGTCTTTAATGCATAACACGGTTCTTAGCTGTCAGCGACAAAAATGTGGCCAATGAACAGTAGTTTCTGAGCATATGACGTTAGTGCGAATTTTCGCGGGGGTTTTCTGCATAGGAGGCGACGAACCGGAATGCAGCCGGTAAAATTGGTAATTTTTCACTTACGCAGCGTCATTTATTAGGTATCTTGAAATATGTGGCCATTTGTACTATTATTATGAACGCTCTTAACGACACAAAGACAGATGGCCTTGAAAGAAGTATGTTGGTATATGATGTTGGAAAGCTTAATCGGTCACGTATGTCGGACGGTTTCTTAGCTGATACTGTCGAGACGACTTTTTCTAGTCTATATGTACAGCGTGGGCCATAAAAAGGGGCCACTTTTATTTTTATTTTTTTAAACGATAATTTTGGCAAATGTGGACCGATTTTAATCATTCTTTCACTTTTGGATTCGTAGATAAACTGCGGAATAAGGTAAAATAAAATATTCCACCGCACTTGAATTCTGTTGCCGCACTACCCTGTGAAATGTACATGCATGCTGTATTGGCTGGACTTATCTGCACAACCTCAAGTGTAAATCCAGATAACAGCAGGTATTTTGTTCGAAACGTTTTATAGTTATTTATTTTATTAAATGCTATCAATTGGTGAATAAACGTCTCCACTGCTCTAGTGCCTGCTAAACGCTTATCAGCGCGTTAAATAACGTGTCAACACATCAGTTGAGCAGTGGTGTAACGACTTAAAGCATGCGTCCAGCAAGTGGGCGAATTACCGTTCATGACAGTTTACCAAGTCCTTTCACTGAGTAAGCCCAAATGAGCATTCGCTAGTTTGTGATCAAAAACCAATATCAGTGTCTGGCCTTGTGCATATTATTCTGGCAAAGTGAATGTGATGTTGTACAGTTGAACATTTAAATATCGCAAGGTAGTGTGGCAACATATTTGAGGTAAGGTGGTATAATATACTTTGGGCTCTTTTGTCGAATATAGCCGAGAATTATTAAAATCGGTCCACATTTGCCAACGCTATCGTAAAAATAAAAGTGGTCCCTATTTTTATGGCCCACGGTGTAGTTATATACTGTGTTCCAATAAAAAAGTAACCCGAAAACAAATAGCTGTAATTCAATAAAAATTTGTTAATTTTGTCTGAAATTTTACACATAATAACATCAAGTCAAGAAGGACGACTTATTAGGTTACAAAAAACACGTAATAACGTCACTTTAATAAATCACTGAAAAATATGTAGTTTACAGCACAGCAGCTTTGCGATTATTTTGCAGGTTCATTGGAGGAGAAACAGTAAAAATTTATCATAGGAAAACCATATCAATAGAATTGTATGTTCTGCTAAAAGTGCTAAATATTTTCTCAGTGGCTGTTTGGTACGAAAGAGATGAGCAAATTTTTTTGCAGCCGTCAGGTATTGTGCTTGACTCTTCCTATTAAGTACCATCTCTCGATCCTATGCAATGGCGTTTTGGAAATTCCAGTCTTTGCGCAATCTAATGAATACGAATCGTATTCTGAGTATCCGTTGCAATTTCTTGACTTACACCAGCTCCTCAACTGAATCAACGTTCTGAACAATCCGCACCCTACACTTTTACCACTGCGGGTTTGCGATGGGTTGATGGAATTTGCAGGAGTGGACAAAGCGGCACGATGTGGCAAGGGTGGACATTGCAGGAGTGGACAATGCGGTACCATGTGGCAGGGATGGACAATGCAGGAGTGGAGTGAAGTAACTAAAGCAGCATACAAAATAACTAGCCTCGCAAATGATTCATTATACATATAGTCTGACTT
>Ga0056131_1000323_pt1 | contig 11233 bp, 6 predicted proteins | sample WorMetLIZISLAND1_2_FD_67480 | JGI IMG/M metagenome (GOLD analysis project Ga0056131, IMG submission 67480) | Marine gutless worms symbiont microbial communities from Max Planck institute for Marine Microbiology, Germany - Olavius clavatus LIZARD... ...
TAGACAAAATTTGCAAACTTTTGACATATCACACGCCTTTCTACCGCAAACCATTGCAAAGTTATCAACGTTCAAAAATGGTCCGGTTTTTTGGCCCACCCTGTAGATACTGCTGCGACATACCTGGTTGCCTTGAAGACGCGTAGTAACCGAGCACATCGCAGGACGCTGACTCCAAGCGGCGGCATGATGCCAGTGTACGTAAAGATCTCCTCGATAATGCTGAAAACAACGACGAACGAGTCGAAACGGTTAAACATGGACACGAAGTATCCCTGGAAGCCGACACTGTACATCTTCACCAGCATCTCGACCGTGAACAGCCCGATGAAGAACAGATTCGTGATCTCTGTGTTCAGCATCAACAACCACATCGTACACGAGCCGCTAACACTTTGCACTTTTTACACTTCAGAACAGGATCAAAATGGGAGACTGAAAACGTAGTGTAGTAATAAGCAGAACGCGTAAAGATAGGTGAGGACAAACAAGTATCTGCTCCACAGTCAAGTACGCTGCTATCGCTTGGAAATGCTCAAAATCTATGGCACACATTTCCCCGTACCTTCCCCGTAGACGGGGAAGTCGCCAACTTGTTAGGGACTTGCTACGGGAAGCTACGAGGAAACTGGTCTAATGGATTTTGGCCCGTTATGATTTCCGGAGTTTATTCAGTTGTTTTACGATGACACTGTCTCTAACCGCACTCGTGTTAATATTTATTATAAATCATAAGCGAATAAATCATAATTGTATGAGTCGGTGTTGTTAGTGATAGTTCACTTCCCTGCTTCAAACGCTCAATAAGACTTATACATCTCCCTTCTCTCATTCATTAACTCCTTCTTACGTTATTTTTGCTGTTTGTGTTTTTCGTATATTGTATGCTTTGTTAACTGTCTGGTGTTTAATACTCGTGTTAATGTTTATTTTCAGGGCAACCGTAAGTGCAGTTTCCTGCATGGTTGTGCCTGTCTTTATTTGTATTGACTTACTCATTTCATGTGCTTTAAAATTAAATGACGACGACGACGATGATGATGATATTGTGGTGGCGTTTGTCTCAGACCTTGGAACCGGTCGAGCCATGGCGGTTGTCCGTAGTGTTCGGACGTCAAGACGCAAGTGTTGAGGAAGACCAGCACAATAACCAGCCAGTAGAACGCCTGTGACTTGACCGCTTGTCGACAGCCTTTCCGCACTCGTCGATTGAGTTTCGTCAGCCGCCGCCTAACAACCATGACGCATCAATGTTACGCAATACGACGATATAAGCTAGCCATTTGTAGGGCGACACGTTGGGGATGAATTTGACACAATAGGTTGCTACACTCAGTGGCGGATATAGGGAGGGGCCGCGGTCATCCATGGCCCCCTCTCCTTGCCTGCCGTCAACAATCCTAGTCACTTGCGCTAATAAGAAATAAGTACATAATCCAAATCATCCGGGATTTAGCTCTTTAACAGTCATCACGGATCGAATATTTGAGATCTAAATTTGAAAAAAATTCGGGGAGGGGCACAGCCCCCTCCCCAGCAGGAGGGAAAATCCTCTCCTCACACCCTACCCCGCGCCTCGATCCTTGCCCCTACGGCGCTCGACCTTCCTTGGCCCCTCCCATTTATTAATTCTGGATCGCCACTGGCTATATACACTTCGGAAGAAAGCAAGGAATCGGCAGCGGGCGAAGCCGGGGACGCGAGAGTGCGCTTGTTGTGGGAGTACGTGAAAGACGAGTGAAAACTACACATAAACACTTAATGATTTTGGATTTATGTCTGAGGGTTCCGAATTCGGAAAACACAGAGACGGAAAACGCTAAAAAAATTCTGTTTTGACCCAGGCCCCCCTGGCCTCGCTATCATATGCTGATGCGCTGAAGGAAAATCGTCATACTTTGTTATATTTTATGTGAAAACAGCCGAAGCCACTGCATCCACACCGGCAGTGTTTTCAACCCCTAAAGCATCACGAAATCACGCAACACGTCATCGATACGTCATCACTATGGGTGGGCGCCTGCTGTCTGCAAGATAACATTGATTTCGCCCGAATGACCGTAGCGCAGCCAGCACCAAAGATTGCTGGACGCTCGCGCCAATCTTGGCGCTTAACGAGACAATTTTTCTTCACGGAATATTAAACCACGAGGCGCCGTAATGGCACAGAGCAATGATTTATATCCAGCCGTTCTCATTAGTAGTGCCGGCTACGGCTTTTGGTAGCTGGATGACCGGGGACCTCCAAAATTTGGTGGCGGCGTGGTGTAGTGGTTAACACGTTGGTCTCGATCAACGCAGTTGCTCTACATCGGGCCCGGTTACTACTTGGATGGGTGATTGTCTGCTGACAGATAAACCGTCTCCGTATGTAACCAACCACCTAGGTCAACTCAGCCTTCCATCTCTACGGGGTAGGTAAATCGAGCACCAGCGTGCCTGGTTGGGTTAGGCGGGGCGAGTTCAGTTGTGTTGGGTTTTCGGGTGGCAGGTAACACTTCGTGATCCGATATTGCAAGTGACGCCTCGCAGCTCTGAGACGACTTGTTCAGGACAGCTATATCGTTTAACCTTTTAATCTGTAACCTTGAAGGTAACGAAGCCTGCGGTGCCAGGCGGGTCCTGAGGAAAGCAGCAGAGTCAATAATAATAATAATAATAACCAACCGTTAGTTCATTTGAACGTAATACAAACATTCCATGTTGCTGCTGTCTTTTAACTGGGGACGGCCCGCTATAGCTAGGGGCCGCTATAGCTATATAGACATCTAGGGTTAGGGATAGGGTTAGGGATAGGGATAGGGATAGTTCCTAGATATGGCGCCATAGCTATGGGATAGCCGCTAGCTATAGCGGACCCTAACCCTTTTAACTTTGCCATGTGTCATCAGTGACCAGTGACTGTCCCCGCGCCTCCAATTCTGACATTGTGCGCGTTACAAATTCTGTTACGTTATGTTAAGGACTGAGAAGGCGTCTATTTGTTTCAGCGGCTGTCCATCTGCTTACAGCGGTTTAACGCAGCCGTTTTTGCTTCACGATAGTTTCCCTGAAAGCGAGTAAAGCGACACTTCGGCCCTCTGCAGGGGGGTCTCGGGTAAGAACAAATTTTCTGGGGGCAGCTGCTTCCGTTACTATGCATATCATAAAACGATGGTTTGTTAGGTTTCCAGTGAAGGAAAGCACAAATTCGAGGGCAGCTGCCCTGCCCCCAGGGGGGCTACGTGACTGCTAAAGACACAAGCGATGACATACTTCTTTCTGCTCCACCAGGTCAGCTGCTGTAATTCATCCAGTTCGTCGGCGTCCATGTTATCCGAGCCTTGACGGTCTCCTACATCCACACGCACGTGCTTGTGAGCGATAAATGAGGATCTGTCATTCGCTGTACACGTGAGGTTGCTCAGTTTGTAGGCATTGGCATCGCCAGTTATTATTTATTGATTACGCCGAAGCAGCCAAACACAGACATACAAAAATACAAAACATGATAAAAGCAATAAACATAAAAGACAACACTAAGAAAACACTAAAAAAACCTGTACAACAGATGCAGCAAACTTCTTCCACACAGACTTCTTGATAAAAGATACTGAATTATCTAATCGATAAATGCCATATTTGGCCGCACTGGGACACATGCCCTCTTGACGTCCGACTGTTTAATTTTTAGGTCACTTCGGAGCCGCACAAACTTCTGACATTCTATACTTCGTGTGGTTTCCTATCCAGTACAAACCAGTGTAGTGTATTCTGGGACATCAGCTCCGCAGTACTCAGTTGGTAGAATTAAATAATATTTTTGTCACCCTTAAATTATTTTCTTTTAGTTGCGTGGCCCCCGCTCGCACCAAATCCTGGCGACACCACTGTTTGTGAGGCATGCGTATACCTGATCCTATTATGGTAGCGACAAACGGATCAAAATATGATACATGTTAGTTCAGACTATACCATACTGTAGTCCAAAAACAACTCTCTTTTCATTGTAGTAACTTTGTCTACTGCCAATCAACATTCATAATTTGTGGCATATGTAACTATACGCTCATACTGCAACGTACTCGTTTGACATTTGACATTTATTTTTTCCACATTTTTCAAATGTTCACGTCGCAGCAACGATAGCAGAAATAACGGTGTTATATAGGCCATGTTAAACTTCCCCATGACGATGCATGATGATAAACTCTATTATTTTACTCAACGACAATATATTCTACGCCAGGAAAAAATCTGTCAGTCGCCATTTAGGAAATCCGAACAAATTTGTGGCCGACTGACTGACAAAAGAGAAAAAAAGTATTTCGATTACACGATAAACTTGATTGTCACGTCGCCGGGGCAGGAGGAGGCAACAACGGCATATCCTATTAGTTTATGACAAACGCGCTGTCAAATCATGGCGCCGGGGCTCGGCGGGCACCGGTCAAGGGCGAGAACCAAAGCCTGTCAAATGTGGCTGAGATCGTTTTGACAACACGAGCGGTGGTAACATTCCAGTGATGGAGACAGGTTTTTGAAAGTGGGGGCCGGGGGTCAGCTGGTCATAGTAGAATTGAAGATGTGGGGAACTCTAGTTCCCTAGTTCCCTTTCCTTCCCTTTCACCTTCTGTCTCCTCCCATCTCCTTTTCTTACTCCCCCTTTCCAGCCCTTTCTCTACCCTCCCTTTTCCCCCTCCCCTTAGAAGTAGGCCCTTATATACACTGTGTCTCAGAAAAACGCGCAAACTTTGAAACGGTATATCTGAAAATTATAAGGATCGATTTTGATGAAATTTGGCAAAAGTATTCAAAATACTCTAGAATAGAGTTTGCATGCTTCAGTTTTCGTGTAGGTCTGCTTTTTATCGACTTTTCAATCTTTCAAACCGGACACCGAAAGGCATGGCTAAGGTGCTACATTGTGAAAAACATAAAACTCACGTTGTTTAGCGGATGAAGTATCGCCATCGCTGCCATCATCCGCTTCCATCTCAATATCCTCTGTCAACAACACACGCTCATAACAAAACAGCACAGAGAGCAGTCAGCAAACAGCATTCCCAGCTTACGGCGCCAGCCTATGAAACAAACTGCCATCCGAATTAGTTCGTCAGTACATAAGTTATAGCCAAGTGCTATACTTACCTAGGCATTAAAAGTATGTTTGACTTTCTAACTTAGATTATTTTGGGCGAATAAAGGTTTGTATGTTTTATATCGAGAAATGATTTACAGACTGTTTTGTCTTCTCATTTTACCTAACAACTACGAATGTATTATGGATCCGGAACGAACGATGCATGTGCGCGCCGGGCAGACGCTGCGTGCGCACTCACCAAATGGCAGCAATTTTCTGCATGAAATGAGTCATGGCCACATCGTCATATCAAAAAATCAGATTGCGGCAATCGATGCGCATTTACTTGAATAACAATCCAAATTTCACCCCGATCCGATTTAAAACGACGGAGCCTTAGGTTTTTTTGAAGAAGGTCGCCCCAACAAGAAGAATAACAAGACGACTAGCGACATGGCACCAGTTACTGATCCAAAAGAAATCACCGCAATGCGTTTGTCGGGGGAAATCTAGACCCTTAGCTGGATTAAGGGGATGACAAAGAAGGACGGGAAGGGACGAGGATCGACGGAATGGGAAAAGGAAATGGAAGGCGGAGAGAAATGAGGAAGGCAGGTGGAAGTGTGAAGCGAAATCCTACGTAGACTAAAATGGTGTCGCGGAAACTGTTAATGTACGTAACAGCTTTTGGACGCATTGTTCACACCATTATGCATCTCCCATCAAGCTGTATAATTTGGTGCCGACAAAAAACCGGGAAAGTAACAGCAGGTTATGAAAGCAGTGTTGTCTACCGTTTACATACGCTGGATAATGTCAGTGTCTGCCAAAGACCATGAAACGAAGACGATTGCCGCACCATTGCACAAAGCTGTGCGAGAACGATGCTAACTTCGTCTCACTTTCATATAGGCCTAGCATCAGATCAAAAGTCGCTTTTGTTTCATCTCGACAATCTGATCAGCGGCACGACGTGACAAAATCACTGAGTGGATAGACACAATCCACAGCTCAGGTCGAACAGTACGAAATGATCCGATCACACAAGTTTCATCCCCATCTCTGCACGAACTGATGTCTACAAATATTCGTTCTTTCCACGTACACTTCTCGATTGGAACACTCTGTCTGCTGAAGTCCGCCTCAAGTACTCGTTGTCTGCAAGCGAGTCAGCTGATCTGGTCGACTAAGCCATGACACTCCAGCGGTAACGGGTGACGCCCATTGCTGGATATTTACCGAAAAACCGAAGGTGCTCCACGAATGTTGTCTTTGATGTCATTATTTTTTCCGACTTCATGTGTACATACCAGCTTGTTCTTAGTTCACATGGCGGCGACGGAGCACGCTCTGTCAAGGCCAAAGTCCATAACACCAGTTGCCCCGTAGCTTCCTTCCTCATAGCAAGTCTAATGGAACAGTCTGTCAGCTGACATTGTTTCATGTGACACACTTCCTCTTTTCCGTCGAGAACTTAAAACATTTCTGTTTAGGCTGCCATATCCTTCTATTTTGCTTTAGTTTTTCCCTGTGGACCTTGCGGTTTTTACTTAGGCCACGTTAAAAAATTTGTAATGTAAATGTAATGTAATGTAATGTAAAGTCCGTAACAAATTGGCGCAGGCAGAAGACCGTTGTGTCTGGATCACGGGGATGTTGCCAAATTGTTGGCGACACGGCAAACTATCTTGACATGTCAAGGTAGTTTGCCGTGTTGCTAACAAATCCGCAACAAGTTGGCAACAAGTTGGCAACTTCACCGTGACCCCGTCTACGGGGAAGTTACGAGGAAACGTGTCTAATGGATTCTGGGCATCAACTGTCTAAACAACTGTCTAAACGCTTCCACGTGTACATGCGGTCAAATCAAATAGGATTTAAATTAGATAGCAGCAAAAAATGTAATACTCGCTACGAAAAATAGTGAGTCATTGCTGGAGAACACTGCGGGGTGAAGGCCATAGTGCGGCTGGCTGGGGCATAGGTGGGTCTGTCTGGCTGCGACTGCGGGTCCAAAGTCCGTTCGTTCGGGCAATGGGCGGCCGTTAATTGCGCTGCGCTGCCTACCACTAAAGGCACTAATGCTGGTCACTACGCCACTTCGCACTGCTGCTCTGGTTTCCCTGAGAAGCGGCGGTATATAAATGTCCAGACCTCAGACGTCTCGCAACGTTACCTTGTGAAATACGCAAACACGGCAACGGCATGCAGACAATGAACTCACGCAATGAAAAAATGTGGCTGTCGTACTAGGTCGTACTAAGCCAAGAGGACCAGCTAAAATTTATCGTTCAATTCGCCACATACTATAGCCGGCTGTCGTTTGGATCATTTTCTGCGATCTTCGGTTGAAAAAGAGATGCCTGACTAACGTAGTCCGCCGTGCAAGACTCATAATGCTCAAAATAATCGCTCAGTGACGTTATTTTTATTTGGTTAGCTGATAAAAATCTTCACATCAGCCGAACTGTGACAGCGATTTAGAGGAATAAAAATAATGCTTCTCTGTCGTCGCCAGAAAACAGCACAGATTACGGTTGTCTTGGTGGTGCAGCGGCTCGGCGTCGGACTCGTGATCGAAAGGTCGCTGGTTCCACTCCGGGCTGGGGCGCTATCAAGTCAACTAGGTCAACTCAGCCTTCCATCCCTCCGGGGTAGATAAATCGAGTACCAGCCTGCATGGCTGGGGTTAGGCGGGGCGCGTTCACTTGTGTCGGGTGGCAGGTAACGCTGTGTGATCCCACATGGCAAGTGACGTCCCGTAGCTCTGAGACGGCCTTTACCTTTTACCTTTACGCTCATACACGATATTTTTCAGAAAGTCCAATGTAGAAAAGACTGAAAAGTTGCAAGAACACGGACATTTTCATTTTATTTTACTTATTTATTAAATGCATTTGTTATGTGCAAGTGCCCTTGACAAGAAATATAGCCTACACAAATATAAAAGGTTATTTATTTACATGCAGCGATCCATCAAGTCAGTGGCAGCTGCATCTGCTCGTTGTGCCGTCTCATTGATTATGCAAGATAAAAACAAGATTAGCAACATCGCTGCCGACAATAAATAGCAATTAAGCTTCAGCTGTAAACAGTCTCCGGCGTCTGAGGTCGGGTGATTTACTACACTCAGGGTTATAAGCCGATATTGCCTAATCCATGCGCATGCAGAACTCGCCATTTCGTTCACAGCGGTGCAGCCGCTGACCATTGCGCCTAGCCACCCATAAATGGATGGTCATTCAAGCTGAGTTGACCCGGGTGACTGCTTTCGTGATTTCATTTGGAGAGTGCTTTTGTCGCCGTGGTCTTCAGACAGAGGATCGCCTCGTCGTCGTCGTCTTTGCAAAGCGGCGTTCACACTGCGTGCAGTACACTAAATGGCAACAGTGGATGTGGCTTCTTAGCTGTCTACAGTACAGGCGGGTCAACGGCTCAAGTTCGTCTGGCGCTGTTCTGCATTCATGAACTGGGTGAACTCTCGCAGTGACTCTTAGTCACTTAAACATTGTCCCATGGTATTGTTATTAATATTATTACTGCACAGTGCCGCGCAGTACTGCGGAAAATATGTTGATGTTTATGTTTATGTGTGCAAATTGAGTAAAGTAAATACCGAAACCATGACTTAGTGGTTGCTTGGTATTTCCTTCGAATTAGCGAGTGTACAAAAAAGCAACAAAAACAGAAAAAAAGAACGACAATTGTGGATTCAAGAAGTATTTAGCAGGCGAAGTGAACAAGACCAATACCACAGACTGGTAAATGAGCTTCGTCATGATTTTGATTTTGTTGCGCTGTGGTTTGAACTTCGATATGGATATTTCATGTTGCTATTACTGCACTCATTACCGTCATTATTGTGCTTTATTTAGTTAAGTTTTTCTTTCTTTTTAACTGTCTTCTGCCGTTTCCGGTGAAATGAAGATTTACACTTACTAACTGGAATACATCAGAATTGGATTCAGCACACATTAGTTGACAGGAAACAGCAAAAAAAACATTATATATATAGAAAAAAGGTTGTGTGGCCTCTAGCTCGGACTATGAGGTGATTGGTGTTGAGTGTTGAGTGTTGCTCATTGCCGCTCAGTGCGGCGTAGTGTGCATGCCGCTTAAAGCCTCAGTAAACTGCCGTCGAATTTATTTCGTGAACAGACGCGTGTCGTGTGGAGTCGACGATGTGGAGCGTCGTCGTCAGCTGCTGACCACATTCGCATAGGTCCGACGTGACAAGAATCAATTTTGTGCCACACTACACGATACTGAAACGTTTCAATATTGACCACAGACAGAAGCCAACAATGAGTTTTCTTTGTGTCAATGGGAAATGCGATCTGCCTTCGAATGTCACGTCTGCTGAGTCGTTGTCCACATTCCGCCAGCGACTGAAAACCAATCTGTTTTCTAAGTCATTTCTTGAATAGTTCCCAGAGTTTTTAACTTACCTTCCTGGACATTAGCTAACCTTCTCCAGTAGACCTAGCAGTACTTAGGCCACTAAAAAATCAAGATTGATTGACTGACGGTTCATATAGGGTGTGCGATACATGATATGCACACGTCGAACACATCTGCACATTATGTTCTTCGATGATAGAAAACAAGTTGTCTGGTTGCTACTTAACTTAATTAACATGAACATTATACATTTCGAATTTAATACAGTTTTATAATTAATTCAGATGCTTCATTTGGACATCGAGCAAAAAGCCTGATCGTCTCGAATTTTGCATGTCCTTTCATCTTCATTTGTTTTGCTATAAAACAATTTGAGCAGTTTAGCAATGCTGCTTCAACTGAAATGCATATTTCTAATTTCTGCATGACATTATATACAGTTCGAATTTAATACAGTTTTATAATAAATTCAGATGCTTCATTTGGACATCGAGCAAAAAGCCTGATTGTCTCTAATTTCTGCTAGTTTCATTGTTCTGTCAACAAAATACAACTGACTTGAGAAGAACCGGTTGGTAAAGATAGAGGAAATGGTAAACGCCGTTGTAAATTAACGGCGATGTAGTACAGAAGTTGATCGTGGGTGGTCCAGACTGACCTGCTTGTGTGATCCACTCCAGGTAGCCCTTTAGGTCTTCATCGAACTGTTGCTGCTCCCGGAGTTTCTTGAAATCTCCGCGCGCCTTCGCTTTTTCTCTCTCTTTCGAGAATTCGCTAGAAACGTTTACATGAAACATCTGTCTAAACCTCAGAACATTAGTTGCATCTCGGAACTCAACAGTTCATGCACATTTCGTCATTCTAAGGTCCTTTACAGTATTTTACTCAGCCGCATAGCGTGGATTTCGAATGACTTGCGGTTCGTGTGAGCATAGCCGAATAACACAATCTACGTTAATCGTTGTACGATTGCAACTGTGTGTGGCTTTACTAAGAGGTTGCTACTTGCTAGTTCGACCCTCATCTACAGTCTACTGCAAGCAAACTTGGGCAAAAAATTAATACGTGGTCACCGAATTTCAGTAGGAATCTGTTCGGTAATGGTGAAAGAGTAAATGCGTCGATTTGCGACCAAGAGGTTCTTAGTCAGATCGCGGCCACTGTGCTGTCATGTGACATAGTCACGTGACTTCTCGGAGCAGGTCTTATAGTCATAAACGGACGCTGGCTTATAGCCGACGGATGAGCCACGACTGAGGCAGTTGTACCGTTTTACGTTACCCAATTACTAGATAATGGCGTGCCATAATTGACATTAACAGCCGTTTCTGCAGCGCCGCGAAATTTGCCGCGCTGCAATATCAACACAACGTATTAGCACACACTAGCAATTTCCAGCCGTCATTTTGATATTGTCCGCCATCAAGGAAGCCCAACAGACGACACACTTAACATCCATCATTACGCCATCTAGGCCAACTCAGCCTTCCATCCCTTCGGGGTAGGTAAATCGAGTACCGGCCTGTCTGGGGTTAAAGCGGGGTGTGTTCACTTGTGACGGGTGGCAGGTAACACTGTGTGATCCCATATGGCAAGTGACACTCCGTAGCTGTGGGATGGAGTTCCATTTAACAGCTATTACACAGGACCGTTAACCTTTCAACTATCGTAAAGTACCGTCTGATAGGACAAAGCCTATAAAACAGTGAAACTAAAACGCAGAAGGTTATTGCTACTATCAGTTGTTATGTGCACAGTAGCGGGAAAATA
>Ga0056131_1000324_pt1 | contig 11228 bp, 2 predicted proteins | sample WorMetLIZISLAND1_2_FD_67480 | JGI IMG/M metagenome (GOLD analysis project Ga0056131, IMG submission 67480) | Marine gutless worms symbiont microbial communities from Max Planck institute for Marine Microbiology, Germany - Olavius clavatus LIZARD... ...
TAATCAACTAGGTCAGTATGCCAACAGTCCTGGTCAAGGAATTTTTCCGGAATTTTTCCGGAATTTTTCCGGAAAAATTCCGGGCATCCTACTTTTCCGGAAAAGTTACAACCCTACCGACAGCCCATTAGCCCGATGCACTGTAAGTGTCACTGGCAGACCAAGGGTTCCTGTTATTTGTAAAAGATCACACGTATCACATACCATTCTATCATCAGCATTCTGTTCAAGCAGTCTTCACCACAGCCTCGTACACCTCGGATAAGCTCATCGGTCGTCGGCGGAGAACAGATGCAGACCATGCGCCGTGCCTCTTTCCTCGCCTTCTTCATATCTCTGTATATTATTCACCAATCACCATGCACGCATAAATACACACATTGGCATTATAATGACATTCATTCATTTCTGACATGCACCACTACTGCTGACTGGCGTTGCCGGCCAATGGTGAGGTCGCCACCCAGGCCTGTGTGTGCAGGCTGTGGGCGGTGGCCTGGTTGGCCGGCAGCTCTGGTACAGTGACGAGAGCGCATTAGAGGCGGCTTGACCGCCGGACCACCAGCCTGACCACCTGCCTTACGGCGTACGCGACGATGCGCTATATAAATCGAGTAATCAACATTCTTACCTATTTTTACCTTCACTATGAGTGCATTCAATCTCCAGAGAGGACGATTCTGAGCCACATCAATTGCTTCATTGAGGGAGAGGTTCAGAAAACAGGTTCAAAAAATGTGTTTTTTAAAAAGGTCAAGCAAGCAGGTTTTGGGGAGTTTTATTGGGTCTACAGTGGGTTTTTTGAACGAGCACTGCTAGATGCTGTCAAATAAATATTGAACTGAAAACTTTAAAGAAACACTGACGTAACTGTTTTCATATATAGTGCTCTAACTGCAGCTTAATGAACAAAGTTGTAACATTCAGTTTAGATAATTAATTATTTGTGAACAATTTTACTACACTTTTTCAGTACTAGTGGCAAGAGAAACTAAAATTGGGACTGAAATTAGACGGCGAGTTTAAATTGCTGGATTTTATTAGTAAGCTTTTAAGGTGGGTTTACCCAATAAAACTCCGGAGGATTTTGTCAGTATGTATCCTGGTGTCTGAACCCGGCTTAGTGACCATATTCCAGGTTTTCCTATGTTCAGAGGTCGCCTATAGGGGCCACGAGGTTCTGCATAAAGATCTTGGAAATCCTGCACAATCTTTTACCTGAGTCTGTGAACCATTTACACTGATTCCTTGCAAATTCTGGTAAGTTAACATTTACTATACTACATTATATTTTATTACAATACAATTAATCCATAATTCAACCACCCTGCTTATTTGTTACTATCATTAAGCATATCAAAACTAACCTCAGAGAGAGAAAGATGTTGTCCAATATTGGCTCAAAGTATGGAGGCTTTTCTTCAACAATGTCTTTAACATCCGACGCAGAACTGACAGCAGTAGTGGAAGATGGAGATTGGGAAGACAGTGATGGTTGCGGAGGCTGATGACCTTGCTCTCCATCACTTTCCAGTTCACTCCATCGACGCCAGCGGGACTTCACCTTCTCCGGCCTTGTGACCAACGGACTGCCCAGTTCGGCTGGAACTTTATATCCCGTATCGGTGACGGGATTGGTTGACGCCGTCGCATCGAGGGACGCTTCTGTCATGTTGCCGTTACTGGATGGATTTGGATTCCCGGTATCGGACTCATATTCCTGTAGAATACGAGCTTTCAGGTTCTTGACTGGAGGTTTAGACTGTTCTGTGTCACTAATCAGTTTTAATGCAGGATCGTTTGCCTGCTCCTCTCCTACATCATCCACGTTGTTTGGCTTCTTCTCTTCCTTCGAACGCAGTCGAGAGCTGCGCCTTCTTGTCTCCGCACCTTCTGATGTCGAGTGTCCTCGCCGCTGTTTTTTGCCTCTGTTGTCGGACTCTGTTGTCAGACCCTCAGCCTCGTTGCTGGCTTCCATGGCAGCAAGGGACTTGGCATCGACTACAATCTCTGGTATACATTCCCATAAACAGCCGGCAGGCGAGGTAGGCATCATATGTGACAGATCACTGCTGGTTTGCTGCTGGGCACTTTCTTCACGGACTGACGTCCTATCTGCCGTTTCAGTCACTTCAGACGAATCCACGACTGGACTTTCCACATGTGTCTTATTTCCAGCCATATCTTCCAACAAATCTGAAGACTTTGACGCAGTTACTTGCTGCGTCACTTTGGGGGTTGAAGAATCTACTTTTGGAATCCACACAGCACTATCAGCAATGGCTTTGATAAGGGCACTGTTGGCGGAATGGCGTGGCCGGAGATCCAATTCCTGCTTCTGCCTGTCTGCCGAACCCGTGCGGCCTGAGGAATCCTTCGCATCGGCCCCAAAAGTTGGCCGGGGTGGGCGTGGTCGGTCCTCCTGTTGAATAAAATTAGGTCGGTTCACAGTGTCTGGGACGGCCCCGAATGTCCGACTGAATGGACCCTGCCAATCCCTTGCTGGAGCGGAATGAACTCCAGGTAAAACAGACTGCAGCACGACAGACCGAGGCTGAGGAGGGCCTGGCCCAGGACCCAAGAGAGATGGAGGCCCAGGAGGTCTAGGACCCATTCCAGGCACGGCTGGTACTGCCTGCATCCCAGGATACGGAACTGGAGTTGCCTGGTTTGGAAACGGTTGGCACGGTTGCATACCAGGTGGACGATACCACGGATTTGGTGCTCCAGCAGGGGCAGCTGGGAAAGCCGGTAAGTATGGCGCTGGTGGGTATGGAGCACAAGGCATGTACTGCACAGTGTTGTCAACATATGGTACTTGTGGCATGACGGAGCCTTGCATCAAAGCTGGCGCCGGGACAACCGGATAAGACGACGCAACACTGGAATTGGACAAATCAGTTACCTGAGTAGCAGCTGCAACTGAAACTGTAACAGAATGAGATGCTGTCACTGAAGCACTGACCACAGATGCATGTGGCTTAGCAACAACGGTATCAGCAGCAGGCTTCGACTCACGAGAACTACCGCCACTTTTTGAGGAAGCAATAATACCGGTGTCCATTAAGAACTGGACTATATCTCGGTTACTGTGTCTAGATTCTTGGGGAGGCTGTAACGAAGGGGAACGACTCCCACTTTGCGACGAGGTGTCCTCTTTTCTGTCTGACCGGCTGTGGTGGTATTTACGACCACGGATTGACGGTGACTCACAGCTAAGAGATCTTGATCTTCGGTCACGGGATCTTGACCGCCTTTCGGGGGATTTTCTCCGTCTTTTGCGGTCTGCAGAAGGGCTACGTCTCTCGGCGGAAGTACTATGCTTCCGTCGCAAACTGCACACTTGTTCGTCCTGCACAATGTATCTGCTCCGGCGTGGTGATACCTGTTTCAAATCTGCTCCTCTCTGGGAAGGCGATCGGCTGCTGTGATATGCCTTGTTGGATTCACGGCCATCAACAAATCTTCTATCGCGGGACGAGCTTCGTCTACTATGAGCAAATGACTCTCGACCAACAGGTGAAGCTGGAATGCCTCGACCTGGTGTAAAAGATCTTTGTCGCTCGAAGGCATAAACTCGCTCTTTTCTCGATGGAGATCTATGATATGACACATCTTGTCTGTCCCTAGAAGACGACCTTTCATCCCTATCACAAGGTCTTTTATCAAACCTACATGACCTAGATTCGACATCTCTCAGAGGCGGACTCTGGTCGATCCGATCTATTAAAGCGTGTCTTCGATATTCAGGACTACATTCGCGTGACAAACTTCGTTTGTACGACAATGTCGATCTTTCCGGTCTTTCGTTTGGCGGAGAAGAATGTTTAATATGTCTCGGCAACTCCAGCCAATCGCAGGGAGACGACGATCGATAATGGAGAGTACGTGAAGAATCATGCCTCCGATCTAAATGCTCTCTGTCCTCTTCTCTCCTCAGAAATCTTTCAGTTGAAAAATCTCCAGTTTCTTGCCACAAAAATGCCCCATTATCACGCGATGAACTACGTCTCCTTCTAGATCCCTCATATCTATCAAGATTCTCCATTTTCTGACTTCTCTCTACTTCGCTTGACAATCTTTCACTTGAGCAATCTCCCACATTAAGCCTAGAATAGTCCCTGCTTTGTGAAGAACTATACCTGTCTCCAGACGCAATCCTATGTCTGTCTCGAGATCTCTCAGCTTCATGCCGAAAGATGACCTCATCATACGACGGGCTTCTTTGACTGCTGCCTACTTCAAGACCTCGATCCCACAAGTCTCTTATTCCTGCAGCGTGAGGAGACTTGTCCCATTTAGCATCCAAATGTGGTCTCGATATCCGATCACGCGAGGAACTTCTTCGGCTACTGGGATCGTTATTTCTATTGGAAGCATCTTTATCAATACAGGACCTGTTTTCCTGGTACATATGTGAATGTTTAACAAACACGTCATCCTGCCGATAAGAAGAACTGTGACGATGTAATTCAGTCTTCGAATCAGAGCATGGTTTTCGGTCATCTTGTTCACATCGTCGACCCGACAGTTTTTCTCCGGAAATAGTTCGATGACGGTGAGGTGAAGCGTTGATTTCTCTGTTCCTGCTTTGTTCATGCCTCACGTCTGACGGACTTTGTAGTCGTGGGGATCTCGTATGAACTGAAGACGATAAAGACATGTCTTTGGTAACTTCATCCGAGTGCTTCCCTGAGCTATGATGCTCTTTATACCCCATATCATGTGACAGCTTATCCACATTGTGATTGCCAGATGACTTTTTTACAGATCTGTTATCGTCCTTTGCACCTCTCTCTGTAGAAGTGTGTGGTCTTCCTTCAGGTGAAGGAGCCTTACCTCTGGATGATGAATACTTGCTATCACCTTTAGCGGCTCTTTCTCGAGATGGATGAAATTCTCGTTCTGGTGACAGATTTCTTTGCGGCTTTTTGTCCATACTACGATCAGATGACCTGCTTCTGCGGCGATTCGAGGATGGTTTCTTCTTGCTGTCATCTTCCGAACTTCTTCTGCCTCTAGATTTGTTGCTGCCAAAATTATCCATGTTTTCCTTATCGTTGTTTGGACCGCTCTTTTCTCCACGAGATGTGCTTGGCCTATTCTGCTCTGCATCTCTCTTGGGTAACACAGGAGATATGCTTCTTGCAGATTCTGTAGTTTTCCGTGCCTTCGTCGCTGCAGAACTAGAGGAATTTTTTAACTGAGACGATTCATGTTTATGCTCTGTCCGAGAATGTCTATATACCGAGGTGGAATCATCCTGAGAAACAGCATCTGCTACCTTCTTGTCATGGTATGTGGCCTCCGTCTGCTTTGCTGTCATTGATTTGCTGGATTTCACCGTGACAGAATTCCTATATTCTGCGTGCATTTTCACACTGTGATTTGGCTCATTTTCTTCTGAAACATCCTTGGTTCCTTCTCCATGTTGCTGCTTGTGCTGCTGACCAGTCAAAACATGGTAGGTCTTTTCTACTTTAACATTGTGAGCATTCATTGCACACGGATTTGAATACAGATCGCCTGTTAATTCTGCGGATTTTTCTGGCGGTGCATCAGAAAATCGTCTTCTAGCTTTCTGTTTCACAGCTGCAGTACTACCGCTTTTACTGCCGTCAGAATTTGACTTTTCTACATACGATGAAGCAGCATCCGATTTTCTAGACTCCTTCATTTGATGTGATGGCTTCTCTAAAAGAACCGGATGCTTTACTTCTGCGGACGGTACAGACTCTTTCTTGAATTCTGCTTTGCTCGGTGAGACTGATTCCAACGTCTCATTTGACGTTTCAGTTGGTGAGTCAATTTCAGGGGCAGATTCTGCCTTTGGAATCACTATTTTTGGCGCTTTCAGAAGACCAGCAGCAAGCTTTCTCTTCCAAGCACCTGCATTTGACATAGCTGAAAACGCCATGTTAGGTATGTTCCGGTCCTGGCCTGGCTTCTTACGACCACCTATAGACAATACAATTTTTCCCATCGAGAACACGGGTCCTTTTCGATTTCCAGACGACACGGTTGCTGTATCTGTCTCAGCACTGTGACCGTTATCATCTAAATCCATCTCAACGTTATCAACTTTATCAGCCTCGACCTTACCCTCCTCCTCTTCGCCGTGTGTATCTTTCAATGTGGAGTCCGATTTCTTCTCGACCGAATGAATTGCGGACGGTTTGTCGTCTTTTGCGTCTGCATCCGATGACTCGGTGATAGAAGCCGGTAATGGAATATCATCTAGCACAGGTGGGAGAGGAATACCCTCAATGCTTTCTACACCCTCAATGCTCTCTACATCTTCTTCATCGTCAGTATCAATGACCACAACTGGCTCATCAGAAGAGTTAAATACATTCCTACTAGAAGTGCCGCTCGACCGAGTGACGGTTGCCGACCTACTGCTGCTGTGGGATGAAGGTCGTAGACGGCTGTCAGAAATTTGCACCAGCCGACGAGAACCGACACTCTGTGCCAATGAACTTCTGACGGGAAAAGTCCTGGGACTATCAACATGAACGGAGGGGCTTTGTGGGTGCTGAACGTCATGCCATCTCGAAGCAGTTTTGTCTAATACAGTGCCACGCTGTCTGTCAACAAAATCCTTTGAATGACCACCATCCTTGGCCATGTGGTGTCTCCTTTCTCGGCTTTTTGATCGTGATCGGCTACGGTGGCTCCTGCCGGAAGTGTGGCTTGATTCGGACCGATCCCGAGGTCTGGTGTCCAGTTCTGTCGTACTCTTACTTCCAGAAACCGAGCGCTTGTCATGCCTGCTGAAGGACGATTTTCCGTCATCAGTTACAGACTCCACGCAGCCGTCGTCAAGTTCTGGTAAAGCTTTCTCCACTCCGCCTTTCTGGACAAACCTGCCATGTGTTGTTTTAACAGTGTTGGAAACATGACGGGTGCCTGAGATGCTGTTAAGTGCTGTATCAGAGACTGAGCTGTTGATGCGTGCAGTATCACCAGAAATAATGTCAATCACATCCTGTTTGGAATCGGCAATAACCAATTCTGTAACCAGAGAAGACTGCGTTTTCTCACAATTATCAACAACATTAACAGTATTACCGGCACCGACACTCGGCTGCGGTATATTACTGGCTGGACGCGGTGGCGGTGGTGGCGGTGGAGGGACATCATCCACGTCAGACTCACTGCTGCTACTCCACCTCGACCCATCACCACACACTTCATTCCCCCAGCCTCCATCTACGGCAGTCGGCGAAGACGGTGAGTACAATTCTGCCGAACAGTTACGTGCAGGGTCATCACTAATAGGTACTCTGACATCCAACGACACCTTTGGATGATCAGCTGCTGGCTCCGATTTACAAACTGTGCTACTTTCTCTATCTGTTGCTTTGTCTGTTGATTTGTGTAAAACAGCTGTGTCTTCTTTTGCTAAGAAACTGTCCACAGGCTTCTCTAAGGTCTCACATGAAGTACTATTGTCAAGAGTCTTATTGGTATCGGATTTACCCATTTTATTATGTTCCTTGTCAGTTGATTTGTGTGTGTCTTGTTTTGTTAAGAAATTGTCCACAGGCTTGACTACAGTCTCATGCGATGTACTATTGTTAGAAGTCTTATCGGCTTTACCCGTTTTGTTAGTATGGTCTTTAGCTGTTGACTTGTGTAAAAGAGCTGTGTCTTCTTTTCTTGAGAAACTTTCCACAGGCTTATGAGCAGTGTCACGTGACGTACTATCGTTAAAAGTCTTATCGGCTTTACCTGTTTTGTTAGTACGGTCTTTGTCTGTTGGTTTGTGTAAAACAACAGTGTCTTCCTTTGTTAAGAAACTGTCCGCAGGCTTGTCTGCAGTGACACGCGATGCACTATCGGTAGAAGCCTTATCAGCTTTACCCACTTTGTTACCCGTACTAAGATCAGATGACCTGCTTCTGCCACGGTGCAAGGATGTCTGCTTCTTCCTGACATCTTCCGAACTTCTGTCTCTAGATTTGTTGCTCACGTCTTCCTTCTCATTGCTTGGACTGATCTTTTCAGCTTTACTGTCACGGTCCAAATTGCCCCTACTGTCAGTAATATCACAAACGGCTGCTTTTTGTGGTTCTGAACGAACAGTGTGTTTATCAAGACGGTCTTTTGGTAGCTTGTTCTTCGGTTGACTTGGTTTCTTGTTGACGGCTGCAGTATCTTCATCATCACTGCTATCAGATGAAGAGCTGCTGCTGCCGCTGGTGGAGTCGCTGTCAGAAGAACTGGATTCTGACCCACTACTACTGCTGCTACTGCTGCTGCTGCTTATGCTACTCATACTGATGTTGAGGTATTTCTGGCTCGCTGCAGACTTCTTATCGCTCAACGGGGCATCAGATGAGGACGTTTTCCCACCTGGAGATGGCCCCGTTCTGTTCTTGATGCTGCCACTACGATCTTTCACTTTTACCGTGTTCTGCACCTTTTCTGTACTATGATCAACAGGACTGGATTTTTCAGACACTTTTCTGGCATCAGGCTTCCTCTCATCAGGGCAGTGATCACTTTTCACCGGCTTATGGCTCGTATCTACCTTATTACGAGATTCAGCCTCTTTCGGTTTAGGTTTAACAGTCACATCTTCATTAAAAACTGTCACTTTGTTTGATGACCGCGATATGTTATCGGAAGATTTTCGACTAGAACTATGACTGTTATCTCTTGAAGGTGACTTTCTTCCTTTGGCTGACGAAACCCTGTCGTTAAATGTCTTATCAGCTTTAGCCATTTTGACAGTTCGGTCTTTGTCCGTTGACCTATGCAAAACGGCTATGTCTTCTTTTGTTAATAAGCTTTCCACAGGCTTGCTTTCAACTGGTGGCAAATGACTTTCAGGTTTTCTGGGCTCCTTAAAACTGCGGGAGCTTTCCCGGTGCCTGTCACTGGAAGACGTGTGTGAACTGCCGGTGTTAAGATGCATTTGCACTGTTTTCTCTCCAGAATGACTCGTACCTTCATGGCTTTTCTTCAAATCATAATCTGAGTGCCGCTTATACGATCGTTCAGCTCCAGTCTTCTCATCATCTTGACTTTTCCTATCACGTCTTCGATCACCACCGGACTTGTGGTATTCTCGACTTTTCTTGTCGTCCGGCATATCTTTAGACCGGCTTGTCTTGCGTTCTTCACTAGTATGTCTTTCCTTTGACAGACTTGATCTCCTTTTCTCCGAATCATCTCTGCCTCTGTGGCTGCTCTGCAGTTCTGTGTCGCGTACATCTGAATGCTCCTTCTTGTGGTGGCGACCAGACCGACTGTTATCCTCAACTTTCGGTTTACCAACTTTTTCCGCTGAAGCTACGTTAATATTACTAGAAGACTTAGCACCAAAGCGTGGCTTAGCACTCGCTACAATTTCATTTGCCTGTTCACTGTCGGAATCCTCGGACGCATACAGCGACAAGTTTTTTAAAGCTTCAGTTTTTGAGGCCGACACAACATCGGTAGCATCAGTAGGATTAACTCCACCTTTAGGCATCACAGGCTTTGATGCATCCACAGTGCCACGGCGTAAACCGCCTTCAGTTCTGTCACTTCTATACTGTACAATGGGATTTCGCTTCGTCTGAATCTGGAATTTGACTGGACTCTTACTGCTGGAGCCGGAAATAGAATGAGATCGTACACCAAATTCCATACGAACAGACCGAGGCTGCCGCGAATTATCAAATGATGATGAAGACATACTTGACGTTGTTCGGCGCATATCAGCTGGCATAAACAATTGCCTGCAACAGAACACAACACATATTTAGATACAACAACTGATACACTAGAGAATACAACATAGTTAGTTTCATTGGTTTTTATCTACAGATTTTATTAGGTTACATGTACGGCACCAGTGATCACCGGTAACTGGCACCCTAGCAAATGTGATTGATTGATTGATTGAAGTTTACAGGAGCTATTCAGTAAAATGGGATAATCTGAATGCAAAAAAAGCCTGTAACATACATCACTAAAAATTTAGCAAAAAACGCTGGGGAAGACCCCACCCCAAACTAGTTACAGATAACTGATTATCAGCTATTACACAACAGACTAAATTAGGGATGTTAATTCCCTGGAAATAAATTTCCCGGGCGGGAAACGAATTTCCCTGGACTCGATCGGGACCCGAACGTCCGTCTCCAGAAGTATAAACATGTTGCGTCTATCTTGGTTTCCTTTGAAGTAGGCCGCCACGTCTTTGCCTGCCGCTGCAGTCACCTGTTGGACCACCTAACGCAACGCCGCCGTGCCGTGCGTCTGCCTTCCCCTCCCCCTCCCCTATCCACCAGGTGCCCGTCTTGGCTGCTGCATTTTGATCTGGCATGTGTTATGAGCGTGGGAGATGTGTGAGACAGTGCAGTCCCATGGTGTCGGTGTCGGGTTACGCGTTAAGCGAACACAGAGCACGCCAAATTTTATTGCTGACAATCATGCGTATTGCGTATAATAAAAATATCATTAGAATATCATGTGTTTGTTCATTTTATTACTTACAAAAACTAGCACTTAAGTAAAGTAAGTAAGTAAAAAGTAAATTTATATAGCGCATTACCAAAAAAATCTCTAATCATCATCACCACCACCAGTTTTATGTCATAATAAGTAGCGCAGGCCTACTTTACACTAATACCGTCCACTGCGTCCAGTCAGTGTCTCTGTTCATTCATTGTAACCGTTCTTGTTAAGGAAGACCAGCATTTATACGTTATCTGGTAGAAGGCACATGCACAACTTAGATATTAGAGATGCCCAGTTGCAGTTGCCCAGTCTCTCTGACTCCACTGACGTCGCCGGCACGGACAGATAACGACGTGCTACCGCAGCTGAGGACGTCAATGTTGGCTGAGCTGTCAACAGGGCTTGATAGATATGCGTCAAAGTCGTTACTGGTAGGATGAACGTCGTCACTCAAAAACGCTGAACGAACAGAATCATAAATGCGCAATCAACTATTGTGCTATTGTGTTTGTGCCATGCATTTGGTTGGACTGTATATAGAGGCCTAGGCCTACGTAATGACCGTAACGTTGCCGTCACTAAAAGAATATTTCAAAGCCGCGAGTGTCCGTCACTGCCGCGTAATCCATGCGTGTAAATTGACAGAGCTGCTAAGGAAGACGGCCGTCGTTAAGTACCGGTAGGCATGCTGCGGCGCCGCGCTCTTGGATGTCTGCTGGTATGTCTACTCTAGAGTCTAGATGGTGAAGCGCCCGCCCGCCGAGAAGGCAGGG
>Ga0056131_1000326_pt1 | contig 11203 bp, 6 predicted proteins | sample WorMetLIZISLAND1_2_FD_67480 | JGI IMG/M metagenome (GOLD analysis project Ga0056131, IMG submission 67480) | Marine gutless worms symbiont microbial communities from Max Planck institute for Marine Microbiology, Germany - Olavius clavatus LIZARD... ...
GAACACGCCCTGTTTACTTAACCACGATAGTAAGCTATCCGCTACTAGCGACCACAGAATTGGGGACAATCCACCTCCTTGTGGTAATCCACGCTGTGTGAGTATGGTAATAACTATAGATGATTTTTACGACATGCATAATGAAATAAGCACATACCCCCAAAAATTCCATCACCCCAAATTCTGGCTGGCTACTAGCCTGATCTTGGTCAGCATCACTAGGCCTACTCTACACGTTTGTAATGTTCCTTCCATGAGACTGTACATTCTGGGTGCAATGACATGAAGTCAACACAGTCCTTCTCTGTTATCTCTGAACATCCTTCGACAGCAACCGCGCAAAGTCGCGGAAACCTTGCAAGATACACGAAACAGGAGCTGGTGAGACAAACGCAGCCAGTGAGACGAATGGTACTCAGCGTCTGAGACGTGGGAGCCTCTGATAACAAACGAACTCCGTCGTCATCAATACCGACACAGTAGCTGAGATCTAGATGCTCGAGGGTTAGAACATGCTGCACGACGGATTCCAGAGCATCGTTGGTGATGTCGCTGCCGGATAGTACTAGTTCAGTGCAGCGACGTAGTCGACTCTGGGACACATCGAGACCGGGACGATGATCCCGGGGCGGAGACACCAGATCTCGAACACAACCATCGTAGACGACTGCAACCCAGGCGATATCGAGCAGAGACAGCAACGGACATCGACATCCACACAGGGCTGACACTGCCGGCCAGGAATTCCCTGCCAGCCGGAGTTTCCGCAGATGTGGGAGCCGTTCCATGAGCCATGCCAGCTGACGGTGACTGACATTTGTCCAGCTGAGATTGAGTGACTTCGGCTGACGTCGAACAATGCCAATGAGGTGGGTCTGACGAAGTCGACATCGACTGAGATCAATTGAGGTCCACAGTCGGCGATCATAACCCCAACGATTCCATGTCTTACACACCCGCATACATCGCACCAGGTCGGCGGGACCCAGCAGCGAGAACACCCGGACCCAGAGATTGTGCTCCAGTGGGTGATTCGACCCAGTGGTCGTCTGAACATAGCGAGGTGGTGGTGGGATGGGAGCCGGCCTCACAACGTACTTGCGGACTGCAGACATGTCCGGCATGATTATGTTAGTTGCTGGCTCATTCAAGCTGCTCATGAGACTTGCCGGCTTCTCCTCACCATTAACTTCCTTCTCCTTCAGTTTCCGCGTAGCAGACCTTTCCGCAGCTGGCTTGGATTGTCGACTCTGCACAGCAATCAAATGCGACTTAAATGACAGAAAGCTCATGCCATTAACCTGTGGATGAAATCATCAAATTGCTAATACTAGATTTCAACTCAATTACACTCTTGCTGCCAGACTGTTTCCTTACCGTTATTTCCAAACGTTCACACCGCCAGTTACGAACAAGAACACAATAAAAATACTACTACTGCATGAGTCACGGAAACTTACAGAAATAGACTGGAAGTTAATGAAATGCAAGTGTGGAGAAAAATGGAGAAAATCAGCTGAATGGATAAGAAGACAAAAGAGGAAATTTTATGTACTGTCGAAAACGTCACAAAGACATTAAACACAGAGTGAAATTGTAAACAACAATGAACGAGTCATACGTTACGGTATGGTGCAATGCTGTCTACTGGAGGGAAGAATGTTAGCAAAAGGCACAACTGGAAAAGACCGACACAGACTTATTATACAGATCTGAAGACAGCAGCTGAAGACATCGGCATTCGTTGAACATTAAGAAATTACTTAAGTGAATGATATAGCTCTTCATCGTACTCAGTCTCAGAGCTACGAGATGTCATTCGCCATGTGGAATCACACAGTGTTATCTGCAACCTGACACAAGTGAAAACATCCAGTCTTAACCCCAGTGTTGCTGCAAATTTTACAATTACAGTGTAAATTTGTATAGTGCCAGACAGGCTAGTACTCGATTTACTAAGCCTGGAGGGATGGCAGGCTGAGTTGACCTAGGTGACTGGTTATATACTGAGATAGTTTACCACCCACAAACGGTCATCCATCCAAGTACTAACCCGCATGGCTGGGAGTCAAACTCGCAACCTGTCACAAACTTTCTAAATGAGCAGACCACAGAAGAGAGAGAGATTTAGATAGAACTACTGCAGAGTGTATTTCATGTATTTTCATGCAGCACACAAATCATGCATGATGCACCAGTGTGTTAATATAATAAGCAGCTTGAATGTGCTATCTAATTCCTAGAACTACCTGCTGACCATCCAGCCATGCAATTCTGTGCACACATGCAACCATGACCACAGTTAACTTATAGAAACACACCAGAATATTGACAAGAATGCACAATCTGTACAAATTGGCAATAATAATGACCAGGAATGACGAAGAGCACTGCAGATGAAATACATATCAGATTCTGTTTACGCAGCCAAATTATGCTCAGAGGTCAATTATGATAACAGCATGTAATGGTGCATTACTTGTGAAAGCTTGCAAGAGTAGACTCGAGAATTACAAATACTAACACAGCAATTCACTGGTTCATTATGTGGCCAACTTGCCTCTGTCCAACCAGCAAGATACACTGCAATAATTCTGAATAAGACGATATAAAACACTGAGTGAATTTACATCATTAGATTTATTAATACTGCATACCAATCAGGGTTTCAATAAACTAAAAATTATTTGGCCTTATCGGAGTACACTTATAGTAGAGATTAATTTCATTCGAATATCCTAATTCTTGGCATAGACTGAGACTGTCACTTAATTTCAAACTTAACAGAACCAGATACAATGCCAAAAGCATATAGAACAGAAGCATGTCTCTGTTACGTCAAAAAACTGCACGATATTACACACAAATGAAAGAAACTCACAACTTCTCGCTTTTTCTTTATTGCACTAGCTTTCATTTTGGGGGACTGTGGAGGATTCTCCAGTTTGCTATCTTCATCTTCATCAAGCTCAACCACAACTGAAGTAGCATCCTCCTCCTCCTCCTCATCAGATGACGAGGTTGCAGCGCCATCACATTGCTTAATAATGTAACTGATGCCTTTTGTGGCTCGCGGCTGCAGAAAATAATTTAAGAATCATAACAAAACAGATAATGAACTCTGATGTGTATTGGTAATTTCCCAAATTATTCGATTTCGACTTAATCATCACTGTACTCATCATCAATTTAACCATCTCTGGATATGACTGAGAAATGACAAATTACAGCTTTCGTTATAACACTTATGTCAGTGGGTGGCTCGGTGAGGAGGCAGTGGGACTTTCAATCAAGCAGTCATAGATCTGACTCCCAGTTCGGTCAATATCAAGTAACAATTGTAGGCAAGTTGTTCTGTTATGTTTCTAATGCCAGCAATATAATTTGGTACTGGCTAAGAGGCAGTGGAGCTCTGCAGCTGGGGAGGTAACCGTTGGGAAGGTAACCGTAGGTTTGGCGTCACAGTGGCCATGTGTCACAGAGTTAGTGGTTTATCCACATCTATCCACATATGGGCACAACGGCTTACAGAAGGAGATGAGCACCCACCTACAGTTGACAGGGACACAGCGCCCTTTACCTGTTACCCTACTTATATCAGTACTGTGGATAAAGTAGAGAATATGAGACAGGACTTGAAACTGTCAAAAGTTGATAACTCATCAATACCAACCACTGTATTCTTTCACTAAAACGTACTAACACCTGAGACATTCAACGCATTGAAATGGATTCCACTACCAATCAGCTTGAGAACTGTAGCCTTTTATAACGAGCATCTAAAGCCCATTTTCATCCAGTAAAAGACACAGACTAAATAACAAGCAAATAAAATACGAAAATTACTCCAAAGTCCTTTTAAAAATTAATTATGCAGATAAAGATATATTTCACAATGTTTATAATTAAACTGAGATAGACTTGCGTCTGCTTCAAAATCGCTTGGAATAGTGGTTAACAAAGTGTACCAGGAAAATGGCAGTTAAAACTATGTGCACATGTTTGCGTGTTGCTTACTGCATCAACAAGCAACAGACATGATAACAGATCAATTGGATGCCAACACGCGTGAATGAGAAATTTGTGCAACAGAAACTCTGTTGAGCAGAGAACAGGGAACAAAATGCCACGCAAACTGCATCTCAAAACATTGTGCAGAATTCTAATGGTGTTATTGACAACTTCTTCTAATCTATTACAACACACATGCATAAAATCGTGACAACAACATGCAAAGGCAAAATCATCAATGTTCAATGAGCCGTTAATTTCTCAACCAATAGCTACAGGCAGCAGGGTTCAGACACCCGGGTATACGCCCCCAAAAAACCCACGGGGTTTTATTGGGTAAACTCACCATCAGTCAAATTATACTTTCTCACGACATTAACAGTGAACATTGTAGTATAAAGAATTTCTACCACTAATTAACCAAACTGAGTCTTAAAACTATGTTTATTAAGTTGCAGTTAGAGTACTAAATTAAAATAGTTTTTAGTTACATCATCTTCTTTAAATGAATTAACCATAAGTTTTCTGTTAATCATTTTTCCATTCAGCATTTGGCACTGACTATCCAGAAAAACCAGAATAAACCGAGTGAAACCCCAAAACCAATAAAAGGCAAAAAACCCGTCGTGTTGGGCTTATTGTTAAACCCAGGTTTTTTGAACCCTGACAAGCTGCACACCATTACAAGCAGTTCTACTGTACAAATGTGCCAACACTCCCAGCAGTGACGTACCTTAATGTTCTTTGGTGCCCCAGAGTCGCAGCATTTTGGACATTCCCAGCTGTTAGGTAGGTCGTCGTTAATGATGCCAGCATGTGTCACCTGCGGGTATGTCTCATGCAGGCATGAAGGATGAACAATATTCCAGCACACATTACATTCCATCAGCTGGAACTGCGGATCATCTGATTGCATCACTGGCTCAGTTGCTGAATCTGCATCAGCATTTGATGCGTCTCCCTTGTTGCAGAGAACGCAGACGGCAGCAGTTGGCAGAATCGGCTGCAAGGACAGTTAGCAACATCATGTCAATAGTCATCATAACATACTGCCATTTTGTTATGGCCGTTAATTTCCCCACAACTTATTTAACGACATGGTTGAATTAATGCAGTGTACATTGTAAAACTGTTCTACATATACACACATAAACACTGATGCTTCTCACCCACCGCTATACACTGCCGAGCAACACAAGTTTGCTTCATGCGTCCGAGACCACCAAACTTCTTCATGTCCTTGCAGAATGGACACTCTCCACACTCAGTCCTCATACAAGCCTCGCACTTCCGACATCGGACTCTGCGTCGTCGTATGTTGCTCGACACAGTAAATCCACCGGACGCAGCAGCGGCAGCAACTGTTGTCGGAGAGACATCGGCCAGCATTGAAGATGACGGCCAATCAGAAACTGTGTTGGCTGGAAATTCCAGCACATCATCACCACTACTGTGCTCCACTGAATTCTCGGTAACCATGCTGTCATCCTAAAATTCCCACCAGTTCATCACTAGAAAGCTGTCTAACATCAAAAGATCAGCTGCACAAAGATCAGATATGAATATTCATTTATTCATGATTATGCAGTGCACTAGAGACATTTATAATAAGCTGCTACACAGATTTACATTGTACGCATATACTGAGATGCTTCCAGGGTCAAGGGTCAATCAGGTCAATCATCAGCCATGCAGCAACTTACATCCTTAAAGTCACCACTCTGCAGTGTTAATTTAGTTAACTGTAACTAAAAAGCTTAAGTAACTAAAGTCTTTGTTAACTACAACTAAAATTATAACAAAATAATGATGAGAATTAGCATGAATAGTTAGTGTTACGTACACTTATCACAGTGGAATTATCACCATCTAGACTAATATCCAAATATTCTATTTTAGTCTGGGAAAATTATAGAGTATGTGGAAACATTTCGTCGACTTTTGTGAATTTTGTGAACATATTTTAGTGGCGTCTTTTTAGCTTAGCTTTTAGTGTCTTCGAACAGTTTCTATATTTTATTTTGATGTTAATGTGCTTCCTATTGGCATAATAAACATTGACTGATTGATTAATTACAAGGTAGTCACTCAGTGTTATCAGACTTCCAACTGTTAACATTACTTGCCAATATTTTACTTTATAAATTAATTAATATCAACAGCTTGTAGGTGCTGACTGTCACTGTTAAGCAGAGGCACAGTTTTCCATCGGAAGGCAGAGCATTATGATAAACACAGCAACTGTTAAAATCGTATAAGACTTTAAAGAGATAACTCAACTCACAAAACACTGTTCACATATAGGCAGAACAGGAACACCAGTCAGTGCCAACCTCTGATCATCATTCATATGACTCTGTAGCATTATCTGCAACAAAATATTGCACGATTATCAGTTACTAATCTGCACTGCTCCACAATTCCTAAGCTGTCCTCATCAATCCACAAGACTACTTTCTCAGGCAGAGCTTTCCGCTGCAGTACTCCTAACACCTGGAACTCTCAGCCAAACATTGAAACTGCTGCTAACTCACTGGCATCTTTTAAATGTAGGCTAACAACTTGCCTGTTTAATCAGACATTTAGGCCTAAGTGTAGCTAAACCTGTCCGCCATGTCTCAGTGCCTCTGAAGTTACAACCATATTATGCTTCATAAATTTGATTACAATTACAACTAATATTATTGGCCAGTTACAATTAGAGCTACCGATATTTTTCGGTCAAAGTTACAGTTACGGTAGCTGTTTTCCAGTTAGCTTCAGTTATATAAGATCTCAGCTGAAAGAACCTGAATACGTCCTGACTGATGACAACAAATTCATACGGTTTCACATGCTACTACCTACAAACCAGACTTGTCTAGCTGTGTTTAAAACATGACATTCTACCATACAATAGCAGTTGCCATAGTCTTATACAACACAACATGCTTCTGGCCATGGGTTTCATTCAGTAATTAGCTAATCATACTGCTGCATGCAGTATAATGGTTATTGTCACCATAATGTCGTCTGTCCAGTGTCCATCTGTAACACTGTGTATTGTGGTGTGGGGGGTTGAAAGTTGTACCATCGCGTCTGTAGCATGGCACTTCCTATTCACTTCGTCAGACGCTTTTGCTGTAGGATGTATTGTTTAGCCACAAAGCACGAAAAAGCCGATAGGAAGCCAAAACAGACTTCAGTTTGAAACTGTAATTATCTAAATGCTCACACCGGCCATGACTATTCCAGAAAACGGTCTGTAGCAATACCGTACGTCATACACAGTATGATCGGCTATCACAGCAACAGCTGACCTTCTTGCTTTTAAGTTACTACAAGCACCTCCCACAACACACGGTGCTATATAGATGTGTTTTGACTGATTGATATAGACATTTTTAGTTACAGTTACAGTTAGTTACTCAAGATCGACAACAATCGATCTCACATCTCCATTACCTTAGCACTGGCCAGCAGCTCATCGGGACACGATACTTCACTCGGTATGTGACGATCGGCAGCGTTTAGACTACCAAGAAATTCTACTAGCTCCCTGATACCGTGAAGTTCTCGCTGAGTCACATGAATCCAATCCTTGGACTTTTCCAGCTCTTCCATGACGCCGACAGTCCTATCTTCATTTTTTGTCTCACCAGATTTCTCACTCCTCTGCGAATCAACAAGCTTCGCTCTGACTGGTCGACCGAGACTGTGTGATGAGGAACCGACCGTAAGTAAAGGTCGCTGTGAATGTTTTAATGACGGTGACGACGAAGTTTTTGACGACAACGAGGCAAGCTGAACACGTCTCTCAGTGCGAGGTGATGATCGTTTCTTTGCAGCTGACTCAGTCATCGCTTCACATTTCTCACTAACACACACAAACATGATGTTTGTCAGTCATCGCTTCACATTTCTCACTAACACACACACAAACATGACGTAAATCAGTCATTGCTTCACATTTCTCACTAACACACACACAAACATGAGGTTTGTGTCAGTCATCGCTTCACATTTCTCACTAACACACACACAAACATGAGGTAAGTCAGCAATCAGAAGAGCAACAAATTTGACTGAAACACGTTTAGTATCACGTGTCCCGACTACTTACATCCACCAAGACCGCTATCCATATAGTGATGGACAATAATACAATAGTTCAACCAACTGGAGATGAAATGGCGACCGAAAGTACAGCCATGTCACTACATAGTTTACTGTATGGACCTTGGACCAATTATCCAAGACTGAATCTTTTTTATTTACAGTAATCCAATCACAACAAGCAAGAAATAAGTAACTACTACTTTGTTATCACATGATTATAATTAATTCCAAACCTACTAACAGAAACAAGGAATTCCACAGTTAAAGATTTCACACGATACTTAGTGCGGTAAACTTAGTTGAAATGATGATAAAAATGCAGCTGCATACAAACGTCTATCACAGATCACGAACTCGAAAATGAAACACACAAAAAACTATACCTGTTTAGTTTTGTGTCTGCATGATCACTTGCATCATTATCATCAGCAGTGTCAGCTTCTTCATCGTCATCATCATCATCATCATCATCACAGCTCATTCCTTCGTTCTTACAATCTCCGCTCGTCTCATCATCAGTTTTCAGTTTCTTTCTACTGATGTGTTTCCGTGGTCGTCCTGAATCTACGGCAGTCTCAGGGCTGGAGTCGGACCTTGATAAAGTCGTCACATAACAGTCCAGTGCGTACCAGTGCATTTCAATGAAGAACGGAAGTCCATAGTGCAACTGGACAGCAAAAACAGACACACAGACTGGGCAGCTGGTTGCATGGTGTAAAACTGGCAAATCACTTATATTAGATACCTCAGAGCTCCACAAACACACTGAGGTTTTCACGACAATGTCAACGTTAACTAACGTTTACTATTTAAACTTCGTGCCAGCACCGGGCACCGAGTACAACCATTAACTGCACCTGAGTGTGAGTGAGGAGAGTTTTGTCCAGCTCAATACATTATAGGTTACTTGTCATTTCAGAGACGAGTCTTTCCAGGCAATCACTTACACTGATACAGACAACTAAAAACAAACTACAGAAAATAACAAAACAAAACAAAACATAAAAGAAACCACAAAACAAACAAACTGGCCCCAGGGAAAAACATGTTAATTGCACCTCATTTTTGTCATATATGACACTGTACAAAATGTTGTTAACAGACAAAATGCATAACAAGAATGTCAGTAAACTACACTTGTACAACTTCTTTACAACAAAAATCCAACTCAACAGCTCAATGTGTAAACTCATAAACTCATCTGTGAATGGAATGAATGCTATCTTTTGTTGCCTTCCATCACTACTGCTTTAATAGTCTTGTTTAATTGACCAATTTCTCCAGAGTCGATCCGCAATCAGTCAAATCCCAAAGTTAATTATTTGAGCAGAAGTTTGCACAGACTGGATGCCCTGCCTGTCAGCTCAGGCCATTGGCTAGTACTTACTTACTAAGTGTAGAAAGATTAAAGCCTTAGTTAGCCAAGACAATGACGTAAGCAAACACTCAGTTCCAGACTGCAATGCGATGTGTATAACATGTTAGCTATCAACTGGTCCCTAACCCTAACTTACGTGATACACAGAAGTCGCAAGAACCTACATGTAGGTAATAACCACGAGTAGAGTGACAGAATAGAAAAGCAGACTGACCGACTGATTGACCAACCTTTAGGCGCCGCTCTAACTTGTAAGCATTCAGCTGATCACCAATCGAAAAACTGTGCAAGAAATTTCCCGAGAATGCAAGTGCATCTACAGGACTATAGACAGCATAGATCCAACCTACAATAAACAGACAATTTCACTAAATGATCATAAAAAAATGAGTAAACATAAGCAGCCACACACTTAATGTGTAGGTGTTCTGCCACGATGCCACAGACACTTCATTCTTGGATCATACCTGCTATATGATGAACACTGTCAAGCTGTTAACTCTTCTACAGTTCGATAGAACCTCGAAGAGGTTTCTGTAAACTGAATACATTGGGGCTGTGGACTGGGCCAAACAGATTGGGACTCAGTGCTGAGCAGCACAACACCTGCCCACCCCAAAGGTAAGTTAACCACCTGCATGCCTCTATCCTTAGTTACATCTGATGACTACACTATAATTACTTGCCGATAAAACTGCATATCCAGATATATCTATATGGAATCATGGCCTGCAATTTTATTTCTTTAGTTCTTATTAGTTTCAACCCATCACAGACTACCGGACTCCTTACAAATAATTCTCAGATTCATCCTCATTGACTTTCATTTTAGTTCTTTTTATTTGCTTCCTTTCGTTACTTTTTATGTAATAGATTAAATAGGCAGTTTTCTGCAGGCTTTCTATCGTTATCATACAACACAGAGTAAATGAGAAAATTAAATAAGAACCAACACAGAGTAATGGTCAACACAGCATGGAGTTTTGTCCAAGTAAGGAGCTATGCAAGTTTGAATAAAAAAAAATGGCAAAGACAGACGTCAAGTTTCCATCAGCAAATGATCACATAATTATTGCTATAAAAAAAATTACAATAAAAAAGATAAAACAGTGCTATTTTTACTTTCAGTTTCTGCTATAGTTCCTATGCCATATTTACTTGCAAGCTTTATATTGATTTTAACTTACCTAACCTTACAGTTAACTAAAGTAACACAACAAACAATAAGACAATTTGCTTGATCAATTATTTGCAACTTGCAAGCCTGCAGCACTTCACAATCTCAAAATTTTGTCCTACTAACATGCACAGATAATACAACACAGAGAGTGCACATGGAAGAGGTGTATAAATGAGCAGAAACAATCAAAACCTGCAGGAATCAGAAGAAACTGTCCTGGCTCAATGACAATTCTCTGACAGGATTTCACCTCGTCAGCAAAGAATATATCTTTGTTACCAGCTAATGACCATTCCTCATACAGCTCATAGTTTTCTTTTGTCGGCGGTATTAACCAGAATATCTGCAAACATCCACATTGCATGGCATGTCATATATGTCAGCTATTCAGTGTTCAACATTTTGTGCAGACTTGAGGAGCTTCGCTGCTTGGAGGTAAAGCAAAACAACTAACTCTAATAATAATAATAATCATAATAATAAAAATGTCAGATTTAACACACCGTGAGCATAAGCTTCAAGGATAAGTAACAACT
>Ga0056131_1000327_pt1 | contig 11198 bp, 11 predicted proteins | sample WorMetLIZISLAND1_2_FD_67480 | JGI IMG/M metagenome (GOLD analysis project Ga0056131, IMG submission 67480) | Marine gutless worms symbiont microbial communities from Max Planck institute for Marine Microbiology, Germany - Olavius clavatus LIZARD... ...
ACTGCGAGCCCTTGATAACACAGCCAATGGACGCAGCCCGTGAGCGTCCGTCCGGATGAAATTTTACCAATCTGTTACCAATGTCAAAACACCCAAACGGTGTTTGGGAAATAACCGTAAGCATATGGTAACAAGCTGAAATATCAAATATACATAATTTTCCGGTAAAATTTCATGCAAAATTCGTGTTCATAAAATCTTTTTGGATGCTAATTGGGAAAGGGTGCGCCTAACTCTTCTAAATGGGCTCGGGCAAACTCGACGGAAGGGTCGATTTGAAGGGCCATGGTGTAATATTCAATGGCTTTGGCCCGCTCACCCAATGCTTTGTAGTTGACGCCGATATTGGCGTAATCGATGGCCGAGCTTGGATTGAGCTGCAATCCCTTTTGAAAACAGCCGATGGCCGTCTCATAGGCCCGGAGTTTAAAGTGGCAAAAGCCCATCAAATTGTGGATGTCGGCCCGATCGGTGTCAATGGCCAGCCCCTTATTGAGTATCGTTACGGCTTCGGTGTACCTTCCCATATCCTTGTGGCAAACACCCAGGTAAGAGTAGATGTCAACCATCTCCTGGGATGGTGGATTGAGTTCCAACGCCTGTTGAAGATGCGCTGTCGCGGTTTCCGGATCGCCTAAGTTCAGGTAAGCGTTCCCCAGGTAAAATTGGAGGTAGTACTTTCCGGGTAGTTGCTGGTCGGCGGTATGCAGTTTTTTCAGTGCTGCCGGCGCCGGATACTTTTCCATGATCAGCTTGGCTGAAAACATCCCCACACTGGTGCCCAGGGCGCGTTCGCGAAAATGGGCGCCGGGGATGATGGTATAAAAGGCCGGAATGTCCAACTGGTTGTGGCGGGTATTGATGCAGATCACCTCCAGATGTATCTTTTGCAACGCGGTCAAACAGTTTTCGATCTCAACTTTAAAATTGTCGTTGGCCAAATCGGGAAGATCCTTCAGTGTGACGGTTTTCTCCGACGTAAAGAGGAAATCAGCCTCTTTGACATGATTCAACTTGGGCAGGCCGCTGGCTACATAGTTGGAGCCGCTGGTAAAATCGCCGGCCAACTGAGCCACCTCGGTCATGGCGCGGCTGAGCGCCTTTTCCGGATCGGGAGTGGTGCCGGCCGTCCAGACAATTTCACTTAAAACAGGAAATGTGGACGGATCATAGGCGATCATACTCACTGTCGGGATTCCCGTATCCAGACTAAAATCGTTGAACACAAACTCAATCCCGATAGTGCGGTACTTTTCAAGCATCCCCTTGACTTCAAAGTTCCGGACGTTGTCGGGTAAAATAATGGAAGTGGAAAGCTGACCATGGCTCACCTTGGCGCAGACATGACGCTCGATAACCTCGCAGATGCCTTGCAACAGGGCCTCTTCCTGACAGTTGCCCGCGGACGGCCCATTGAATTCGTTGATGGTATAAAACCAGTCAAAGGGGACCATGACCTCTTTTTGGCGTGAGAGGTTAAATCCTTTGGTCCAGCGCATGGGTATGGTTTTAAAGATGTTTCGCGCCAATGGCAGGTCGTCGGACTGATCGTGAACCGACCGGGCGATCTTATCAAACGAGAGGGCGCCTTGTCCTTCCATTTGTTCAAAGGGCGCTACCTGGAAATTGCGTTGATCGTTACAAAAACTAAAAAAACTAAACCGTTCGGCCAGTTCCATGACCGCGCTGGCTTTGGCCTGCAGGGGGGTTGCCCCTTTGCCCATCTGCTTTGTGGTGCCGGTAAGGGCTTTTGCATCTTGTCCGCAGCGGCTGAAATAGACGGGGATTCCCAACCGGCCGTTATCGATCCGTACGACTTCGGCGAGAATGTCAAGATCCACCCCTTTGAGTTTATCCTGAAACCGGGCCACGGTCTCTTCCGGCGAAATGATTTTGTCCTGGTCGTGGGTGCTGGTTTTAAACGCGTTCTGGAGAACGATCCCGGCGTTCATTAGTACAGCATGCCACCCACATAAACGCCGGCGCCTACGAAAACATCCTGGTCGGGCACCTTGTAAATGTATGTTGTCTTTTTAGCGGGGGTGTTTTTACCGGGTTTGGGCCACATATAATCGACCCGGTCATATTTAAATTCCTGGAACCCGGCAATCATCTGCGCCAACCCGCCGAATATAAATGCCGGTGCCACGATAGGGCCTACACCACACCAACCCACATTGTGAAATTGAAGAACCATGGTGGTAAGGCCGAAACCTGCCAATCCGACAACGGCCGGATTCCCCTGCGTCTCTTCATGCGACATAAATTGCCTCCTTGGGTTACGGTGAAAAAAGCCGGTAAACACTACTTAATTCTATAACCTAAGAACCAAAAAAGTAAATAGTCTCCCCAATATTCCGCATACGGGATTACCGTCATGAGACCTTTGCAGGAGATCTATTTTGTTCACGTTCAGGGAAGGCGAAGAATGGGACCGGAGGAGTATATTGAATGTGTGGAGGATACCCTTTTGACCCGGACGCCGAAATCGGGCCAAAAGGGGTGCTATGCAAAGGTCTCGTCATGGGGGCCGTTCCGATTCCATATCTCAGGTTTTCAAACCAGTCCGATAAAATCAAACTCCATCTTTGATTGAAACTTTTCGATTCGGCGAAAGGCTTCTTTAAGCATGGTTTGTTCAATGTGGGTGATCTCTTCGGGATCGATATGGTTGCCGGGCGCACGCTCCTCATCCAGAACCGATTTTACCTGACGGCTCAGGCGTAGTTGCATCAGCAGACTGTAGGCCCGCTCCAGCTCTTCATATTCTTTGTCGGAAAGAATTTTTTTAAGCTGCAGATGGTGAAGCCGTTCCAGGGTGTTGGTCTCCTCGATGCCGTTTTTTAGGGCGTAGATACGGGCAAAGTCGGTGATGGGCATCATCGCGCCCTTGAGGTTGAGTTTATCCCGATGTTCGCCCTCGGATTCCACCACAAAATTACGGAAAAAGCCTATGGGCGGTCGAAAGTGCAGGGCGTTTTCCGTTAGATGCCGCAAAAACCCGGTCCAGCCTTCCAATGTCTCAAATAGATAGATCTTTAATACGCTGGTCATCACTTTTGACATAGCGTTTCGCGGCCCCGCTCTTTAGGATATAGAGGTAGCCCACACGGGAGCGGCCTTGCACAAAAAGAACGGCTCCCCGGGGATGATGCACCAACTGTAGCTTCTTGGCCGCGGCGGCAATGTCATCAGGCGGTAAAAATTTAAACGGCTTGATCCGGGTTAAAAAATGCCTGGTCTGGCCGGTTTCAACGAACTTGAGAAGCGATGGATCAAAAATATTGTGGCTGAAATTGTCCAGAAAATAGGTGAAAAGATCCGGGTGCCGAAAGGAGAGGTCTTCAAAAAGGTCTCTGGGGACCGTGTATCCCAGGCACGTTTTGTGGGCGACAGCGGTGCGCAGGGCGGTGCCGCCGTTCATCAGAATCGAAACAGTGCCGAACACCCCGCCCTTTTTTATATAACCGGTCGGTTTACGGACGGCTTCCCGTTCATCATAAAGCGCCAAAACTCCCTTGGCGACAATAAAAACATAAGGGATGTTGGTTTGGCCTTGGGTGACCAAGGTTTCACCCTTGGGTACGGTGCGCAGGCTGGTCGCCGCAATCATCGCGTCGGTATCTTCCCGGGGCAGTTTCGCCAGCAGGGGGATTTCCGCCAGCAAATCCGGGATTTTCTGCGCCATGGGGATCCCCTTGTTGTCCGAGTTCCAATAGTCGTCAAACAATGTACAGATTCCGTGCGGGGAATTGACATGTCTCATATTCGGGCGCAAAAGTAAACTTACCCGGAAGGGAATTGAGTGCAGAAATAAAAAAACCCGCGCAACGGGTTGCGCGGGTTTCAAAGGTCTTTGGGGATGGAATCGCTTACATCATGCCGCCCATACCACCCATGCCGCCGCCTCCTCCCGGAGGCATGGCCGGTTCCGGTTTCTCTTCCGGAATCTCGGCCACCATCGCTTCGGTGGTGAGCATCAGCCCGGCCACGCTGCCCGCGTTTTGCAGGGCGTAACGGACCACCTTGGTGGGATCAATGACACCGGCGTCCATGAGGTTTTCGTATTTGTCGCTGTCGGCATTGTAGCCGTTGGCGCCCTCATCGGCCTTGACGTTGTTGATGACCACGGAGCCTTCCACACCGGCATTGCAGGCGATTTGTCGCAGCGGCTCTTCAACGGCTCGCATCACAACTTTAACACCCAGTTTCTGATCGGCCTTGATTTTGATTTTACCCAGTGCTTCGAGGGTGCGCACCAGGGCCACGCCGCCGCCGGGAACAATGCCTTCTTCCACAGCAGCGCGGGTGGCGTTCAGGGCATCCTCCACGCGGGCTTTTTTCTCTTTCATCTCGGTTTCGGTGGCTGCGCCGACATTAATCACCGCCACACCGCCGATCAGTTTGGCCAGACGTTCCTGCAGTTTTTCACGATCGTAATCGGAAGTGGTCTCTTCGACTTGGGCCCGAATCTGCTTGACCCGGCCTTCCAGCGCGCTGCGGGAGCCGGCGCCGTCCACGATGGTTGTGTTGTCTTTGTCGATGGCGATCCGGCGGGCTTTGCCCAGGTCATTAACGGTGAGGTTTTCCAGCTTGATGCCCAGATCTTCGGAAACCACCTGACCGCCGGTTAAAATGGCAATATCTTCCAGCATCGCTTTGCGCCGATCACCAAAACCGGGCGCTTTCACCGCCGCTACCTGCAGGGTGCCGCGAATCTTGTTGACTACCAGGGTGGCCAGCGCTTCGCCGTCCACATCCTCGGCGATGATGATCAGCGGTTTGCCCATTTTTGCCACCTGCTCCAACACGGGCAGAAGGTCTTTCATGTTGCTGATTTTTTTCTCATGAATGAGAATATAGGGTTCTTCCAGGGAAGCAACCATTTTTTCGGTGTCGGTCACAAAGTAGGGGGAGAGATACCCACGATCAAACTGCATTCCTTCCACGACGTCCAGGGTGGTTTCCATGCTCTTGGCTTCTTCCACCGTAATGACACCCTCTTTGCCCACTTTGTTCATGGCCTCGGCAATGATGGTGCCGATGGTCTCGTCGTTATTGGCCGAGATGGTGCCGATCTGGGCGATCTCCAACTGATCCTTGGTCGGTTTGCTCATATTGTGCAACTCTTTGACGGCCACTTCAACGGCCTTGTCGATACCGCGCTTGATGGCCATGGGGTTGTTACCCGCGGCGACCAGTTTTTGCCCCTGTTCGAAAATGGCACGGGCCAGAACCGTGGCGGTGGTGGTGCCGTCACCGGCCATATCGCTGGTTTTGCTGGCCACTTCTTTAACCATCTGGGCGCCCATGTTTTCAAACTTGTCGGTCAATTCGATTTCTTTGGCCACGGTGACGCCGTCTTTGGTGACTGTGGGGGAACCCCAGGATTTATCCAGGACAACATTGCGGCCCTTGGGGCCTAAGGTGACTGTAACCGCATCAGCCAAGGTGGTGACACCTTGAAGCATGGATTCGCGGGCTTTCATGTCATATTTAATCTCTTTACCAGCCATTTTGTTTCTCCTTTAAATTGATATGCAAATTAAATTTTCAAACAATCAGGGAAGCGCCGCTTACGCAAGCAGCGTTAATACCCGCAGGTGCTATTCGATCACGCCCAGGACATCATCTTCGCGCATAATCAGGTATTCATTGCCTTCCACCTTCACTTCGGTACCGGCATACTTGCCGAACAGGACGCGATCGTTCTTTTTAAGGTCGGGTTTGATGCGTTTGCCGGATTCGTCCAACTTGCCATTGCCTACGGCAACCACTTTCCCTTCGGCCGGTTTTTCCTTGGCGGTATCCGGGATGATGATACCCCCCTTGGTTTTGGTCTCTTCCGCGACACGCTCCACCAGGATGCGATCCTGCAAAGGTCTCAGTTTCATGGCTCTTTCCTTTCGTTCATTCAATGTAGGGTTATAATTAAAAAAGGCGGCGGTCATTGACCGCAACCCACCAAAATTGTAGGTTTATAATAAACATACGCTTTGGTTTGTAAAGGGGTAAAAAGCGCTATTTTCACGTCGTGTTTGTTACGTCGGCGGGGAGGATTCTTTTTTAGCGGTTTTTTTCTCAGAACTCTTTGGGGCTGGACTGTCGCTCTTTTGGGCATCCGGTTTTTTACCTGCATAATCGGTGACATACCATCCGGAACCTTTTAAATGGAAGGTGCTTTGGGAGATGAGCTTGTTCATCTTTCCACCGCACTGGGCACATTTGGATCGGGGTTTGTCGGAAAAGTGCTGCAATACTTCCGAGATGCTACCACATTTCGAACATTGATACTCATAAATGGGCATTGTACCAACCACTCCTTACATAGTGATGAAAAGCACTAAAAATTAATTTCGCGTAAAAAAATAGACCCAAGCGGCGCATTGTCAAGGGGGTATCCCCTGGTTGCCATAAAAAAAATGACAGGTTTTTAACCGCCAACGGATGCCGTGTTGGTAACTGTTCGGTTAAGCGGAGACGGTCCGAAAAACCTCGTTTTGGGAATGCCATGCCCGATAAAAGGCAAACACCGCCGGTAGATCCTCCACGGCCACATGTTGCAGTATCTCCAATGTGCGCCGATGAACATGGATCTCTTCTTCGGTGCGCTCTTTTTCCGAGGCGGCGAAGTTTTGCAAAAAGCGGGAAAAGCGGACCACGTGAATGAGTTCATGGGTGATTATATATAAGGTAAATGGAAACAGTTTCAAACCAGGGCTTTCCCCCAGAGTTTTTAGGACTCGGTGATCCTGAAGGCAGATTTTGTAATAATCATAGGTGGCCGAGTTGAGGGCTGAAGTCCGGGGTTGTCCTTTATAGCGAATCACTTGGGCCAGGGGTCCGTCCACAAACTCATCGGGATTTAATTCAGCCTGGGTCTTGATGTCATACTTGCGCCTGAGCCACTCGGTGGCGGAGAGCTTGTAATGGTTGCTGACCAGCTCTTCGGCCATGGTGGCGGCGCGGGTGACCACTTGCAGTTCTCCGGACGAAAAGCGTTTTATAAAAGGTGATTTTTTTTCTCCCATGCCACAATGTATCAAAAAGAAAGCAGGCGTCAAAGTCCAAATTTCAGATTGCATTGCCTGAAATAGTATGGCATAATACATACCATCATCATTTTGTATAGCCGCGTTGATTTTCATTTATCAGCACCCGGAATGGTTCTTTACACCAGTGCCGTAAGCTTTATATGAAAAGTCTTACCAAATATGTACAAAAAGAAAGACTTTCATCGTTCGTTGTGGCTGTTTACGGCCATGGCGGTTAGTAAAACCAACGCCTGGCTGATGAAACCTGTTTGGAACCCCTTGTCTGCACACCCAAACAAAGGAGGCGTCATGCGAAAGATTCTAATCCTCGGGTCCGGCGCCGGCGGCACTATTGTCGCCAACATGCTTCGCAAAGAACTGCCCGAATCGGAATGGGAAATGACAATTATCGATCGCAAGGAACAGCATCATTACCAGGCGGGCTACCTGTTTATTCCGTTTGGGGTTTACGGTGAACAGGATGTGTTGAAACCGAAAAAAGAGTTTATTCCCAAAGGCGTCGAATTTGTCCTGGACAACATCACACGCATCAATGCCGATCAGCGGCGGGTGGAAACGGAAACAGGCGGCCAATACCACTACGACTGGCTGATCGTTGCAACGGGCTGCGATATCGCCCCGGATGAGATTGACGGCATGATGGACGGATGGCGCAAGGATATTTTCGATTATTACACCCTGGACGGGGCGGTGGCCTTGCGCAAGGAGCTCAAATACCTTGATGCCGGCAAGGTGGTTCTCAATATTGCGGAGATCCCGTTCAAATGTCCCATTGCGCCGTTGGAGTTTGTCTTCATGGCCGATTGGTTTTTCACGGTCAACGGTGTTCGCGATAAAGTCGACATCGAACTGGTGACGCCGCTGGATAATGTGTTTACCAAACCGGTCGCGGCGAACATTTTGGCAGAGGTGGCGGTTAAAAAGAACATTAACGTCACACCGTTTTTTGACCTGGCCCAGGTCAACGCCAATGAGAAAACCATCGAGTCCCACAAAGGGGAAAAGATCGGCTATGATCTTCTCGTGGCGATTCCGCCCAACGTGGGCGACCAGATGCTGATAGATTCAGACATCGGTGACCCGGTCGGATTTATCCCGACGGATAATGGAACTTTGAAAGCCGAAAATTTTGACCGGATGTATGTCGTGGGCGATGCCACCAATGTACCCACCTCCAAGGCCGGTTCGGTGGCCCATTATATGGCCTACACCCTGGTGGAAAACCTGCTGCGGGAAATTGACGGCCACCAGGCGACGAAGAAATTTGACGGTCATGCCACCTGTTTCCTGGCATCCGGTTTTGAAAAGGCGATTCTGCTCGACTTTAACTACGATGTAGAACCGCTGCCGGGCAAATTCCCGTTTCCCGGCATGGGGCCGTTCAGTTTGCTCCAGGAGAGTTTGAGCAACTACTGGGGTAAAATGATGTTCCGCTGGGTTTACTGGAACCTGATGATGAAGGGTCTCGATCTGCCCCTGGAACCCCAAATGAACCTGGCCGGAAAGATTCGTAAAGTCGCCTGATGAAAGAGGTGTAAAATGACCCGGGAAGAATTAATCCTTGAGCGGCTGGATCGTCTGGAAGCTCAGATCGCCCCCGTATCCGAGTCGGCCCGTTCCATGAATGAGTTGAAAGAAGAGCTGACGCCCAGGGTGAATGAGGCGGTTCAGGCGCTTATCGTGGGGCTGGCCGATATTGAATCGGATTTTCAACTGGAAGATGTAACCTATCTGCTTAAAAAGCTGTTGCGCAATGTCAATAACCTGAACTTTTCCTTGGACCAGCTAAAAAACCTCATTGATTTTGTCCAAACGGCCGAGCCTTTGTTAAAACACACCGTTCCCCAAATGATCTTTTTTTTGGACGAACTGGAGCAAAAGGGCGTTTTCCGTCTGCTTGGCGCCGCCCTGGAAGTGTTAAAAAATATCAGTCAATCGTATTCCGCCGAAGATCTGGAACAGATGGGCGAGGGTATGGTTACACTGGGCGGTGTCCTGAAAAAGATCACCGCGCCTGACGCCGTGGCCTTTATTGAAAGCGCCGCCGAAATTCCGGGCCGTATAGACCTGTCAAAAGCCGGGGAGGTCGGGCTGTTTGGTATGCTGGGGGCCATGGGTGACCGTGAAGTGAAACAGGGCATGGGTATCCTGTTGGAACTGACAAAGGGGCTGGGCGTTTTCAACAGGCGCGCGGCGTCTTAAACCGTTATGCCGGTTGTGATCCGAGGAGCGCCCATTTTCAAGGCATGGCTTCCACTTCCGCTAGCTGCCTGGATAAATCTGAAAGCTGAAACCATGGTAACGGATTTTGAATATGATCAAAACTGTATCATGACGCTTAGATGGAGTGAAAAGCTGTCTTGACGGTGGGGGCCACTTTACTCGGGTCCATTTGCAGCGTCTTCTGGATTTGAATGAAACCATATCCAATCCATGGTTATGGTTCTTAAGGATGAACTCAAAATGATTTGGTGCTACCGCGGTAGCGGGTGGGCGCAAAAATGCCTGGACCGGTGGTGTGTACAAATCCGCCGATCTGTTGGAACGGTGGGCTGATGGTATTTTGAATCATTGCGATTGTCCGATCCACACCAGCAAACTGGGAGGTGTGAACAACAAGATCAAGGTGATCAAGCGTAAAGCCTGTGGATTTCATAATGATCGATACTTTTGAAAATTTAGAAATCAAGAGTTAATTTTTCCATTATCAGGGCAAAATTTAATGCTTTATCAAATGCGCCAATAGATAATACGAATCTCAGAACAAGTGGCTACACAAGGATGCCAACCTTTACGCTACACTTCGAGGTCGGCACCTGTGAGCCTTGTTGGCGTTAGCCCTTCACATATATTTGGGGGATCTAGAACTTGAAATTAGGGAGATGAATATGAAATGGAAATTTAAGTATATGTTTGTAATATTTCTCCTATTGGCTGGTACTAACCCAACTGTGATGGCTGGCATATATGAAGACTTGCGAGTCAGTGATGAGTGCCATAAAGATCAAAATCAATGTAGCGAGGAAGAAAAAATACACCGTGAAATATTAATTTACTGTGATGAACGCCCTGACCTTTGTAAATCTAGAAAAAGCCGTCTGACTACCTATCAACCAAACTATGCAATCTATCAGTTAACTGATGATGATGATGAATCTATTGAGGCGCATTACTCATTCAAATATCTATTTACAAAACCTCACTGTATGCCGCTTAAGTTTCTCGGGAATGAGGGTAATAAAAAGTCACTTCCTGATCTCGATTGCTTGAGAAGTTATCGTGATAGATGTGAAATGTTCTTCTCGTTTACAGGTGAGTTCGATTTTTATATAGAAAGTAGAGAGTCTGGGCCGGTAATTAACAGAGTTAGCAATCCAGCATTTCATTATAGAAACCATTTTAAGGAATTATCATTTTGGAATACCTCCATACAGTGGCTTAACATTGGTTTGGAACACAGATCTAACGGACAAGTCGTGGAAGCGAATAAAAAGGTTACTGATCCTAATTCCGCGGACTTTGGTAAATACGTAGCACAAGTAGAGTTAGAGTCAGGAAATCACGAGTATTTTGACGCAATTAGTAGGGATGCAAACTATATTTCGCTTGAAAGCAAATTAAATATCGGGGAATATGGAGCCAATTATAAAGAATGTAATAGGAAGTTAGCGTGCTTGAGCTTATGGGTAAGCGCAAAAGCGTATATTAACGAAGATTCGGATGTCTATTGGGGTCCGTTAGCCAATAGTGGGGTCAAAATAAACGATTACGATAGAGTAAATATTGTAGTTGCGAATACCTTTAGTACGCCATGTTCATCATTCCCGGAAGTCGAGGTTGGATTTAAGTGGGTAATTGGAGATGAGTTGTTGGATACTGATTCATACGCCATAAATCTCACCTTTCCATGGGTTCCTAAAAATAATGTAATAATACCACTATATGTAAAAGCACACTTCGGCCCAATGAATACTCTCTCCGACTACACAAAAGAACAGAATTCTATTGGTTTTGGACTAAAACTAGGGCCTGTCGACAATTAGTATATAGTATGATATCATCGCATAAAAACCGTCATGGGAGGCTATGCGATGCAAGACCGGCACACATTAAGAAATGATCAATGGGGGCGGATCAAGGATG
>Ga0056131_1000328_pt1 | contig 11185 bp, 7 predicted proteins | sample WorMetLIZISLAND1_2_FD_67480 | JGI IMG/M metagenome (GOLD analysis project Ga0056131, IMG submission 67480) | Marine gutless worms symbiont microbial communities from Max Planck institute for Marine Microbiology, Germany - Olavius clavatus LIZARD... ...
ACGTTCATATAATATTCCATGCTGCATAAAAATGTACACCTATGTTTGATCTGGTGCCGCGTTGTCAGGTCTCGCGATGTCCACCCTTGCTATAGCCTATGGTCTCGCGTTGAACAGTTCCGCGTTTTCAGTCGCCCCGTTAATAACTATTAGCAAACTATTTCCACTGTTAATTGTCACTGCTCATCTCTGTCTGTGTCTGCATGTGTGTGTTTTGACGCCATGGTCGAGTTTTCTGGCATAAAACTGTTATGCCTAGTTTTTGATTTTGTGTTTCTGACTGAGAATGACAGTTACAGGACGTTTTCGATCCAATGAACGAAAGTTCTTGAGAGCGAAAGTTCCTACCGTCCGTCTTGAATTTAGGAACAGAACCGGAAGTGCTGGCGCAGTGCGCACAGTGTCGAGCGTGTCGTTTCTCAAGGCTGCACTGCGTTATTTGACCTTTTGACCTTGCTTCCGGTATAAAGTACTGCATCATATACTCATCAATGTTTCACTGACACTGCGGCCTACGGGTTGCGAACTTGCGAGACAGTGCACAGTCTGCTACTGCCAGTCGATTATGCTGAAGTCGTCTGTGAACCGTGAACGTCGTCATCAGAATGTTACGCGTGAAGTTCGGCTTTTGTACAACGTGATACGCACTGCCGTATTGACATCCACGTCGACTGCCACATCTGACTGAAAACTTCAGAAAACTCATTGATTTATCTTCAATTTAACGGCATTTATTGATGATTATGATGAACACGTCGTCAACGGATAGTGCGATGTGAAAGACGCCCTTGATTGATAGACTGACTGATTTCAATTTTCATTGACACTGATAGCAATAAACAACGGTAATAAAACAACAAAAAAAGCATTAGAAAAAAACTATGTGGCATTAGTGCCATAATTTACAAAGCTGCCGCCGCAGGAGGCATATTTAACATCAAACTTTTTAACACGCATATACCACAGCTCACTTGGCAACTTCAAACCAAAATAAGACTGACAGTTTCTTACAATCTCGATGTTACTCGTTCGGAACATCTTCATAAAGAATCTGCTGACAACGAAATCTAAGAAGCTGAGTTCACACTTGGCTAGAGGGCATGCTTCCAGGCCATATAACAAACTAGGCATGCACTTAGTATTAATTAACTGATATTGACCAGTTGTTAATTTACCAGATCGTCTACAGCAAGTAGAATGAACTAAATCTGTTCTCATTCATCATCATCATCATCATCAACATCATCAGATTTTGCGTTGCGTTTCTTCCACTGTTCACATAAGTGCACTTACTAGTGTGACAGCGCACTAGAGGTTTTTTATAATGAAATACGCAATATAAATCTACGTTTTACTTACTTACTTACTTGCAGTGAAAGCATACAGAGTGGTCAAATAATAAGTAATTAAAGCCGCTAAGTTTTTTGACATAAGTTCGTCAAATATTGAAATTTTCGAAATCCTGTCACTGGTATAAGCAGTTAATTTTAATGAAGTGGTCACTAAATATGTCAGCGCATGTAAAAAGCGTCACTATACACTACGTTGTGGATATTAGCTTAAATGTCGACATTAATATTTCACAAGCTTGTGTAGTTTGACAATACTAGTAAATTTGGTCATATTTTTAAAGTCAGGAGTAATGTTTGTCGATTTATCTCACACTGGTTGTGTACAAAGACAACTTATCTTCGTTGTCGTTTGTTCATTGGATCAACGGGTTATGTCGAAGGTTCAACAAATCACGGTCCTGGTACTTCGAGCACGATGCTGCAGCTTTTCACACGGTGCACGGTAGCCAGGTTGATGCACCAGCACGTGCACAACCAACGATATCTTCTGCTTCCACTAGCCATCCGATAACCATCCATTCTAGGGATGCCGAGCGGTGAGGGAGGGGGGTTGACGGTGCCGTCTCTAACTGTGACGGGCAGGCGCTTGTATGCATCTTGATCCGTTTCAGATGACCGCTTAGGCCTACGAAATGGCTTGCGCGTTCCTCTAAGCTGCACATACAACCAGTAAACACCGTTATAAATCATGTAATTGCTAAACAAATGCAGGCGCGGCATCTAAGAAATTTTCGAAAACACACCACTTCGCATTCTTTCCTGTCACAGGCCTGCTTCTCTGTCGCCTGGTAGAGCTCTGCTCCTCATAAAGACTTGACAATGTGTCTGTCAGTCAGCCATATAAATCGCTTGTATAGGCTAGCGTTCCATTGTAATACGCCGTTGGAATTGGACACGTTGGATACCTTCCACCCGACGTTTTCTGGACTCAACGACGAATTTCAATGGTATCTTCTGAATCTTCAGAAATAAAGCCACAAATTATTATATCGCCTTTCACCAACCCCGAAATAGTTGGCGTTGAATGACCTTGAAAGGCCAGCCACTAATACATGAGATCTGAGGACAGCCGGGCTTCAGAGAACACTTCCGGGAATAATTTGGTCGGCACGCAGATCCCTTGCCGTCTTTTAAACAAGAGCGTTGCTGTCGCTAAGTTTGTTTACATAGTTTGTTAATAGGCCTACCGGAAGTACTTTCCGTTAGCAAACTGTATGCATGACTGTGTGCCGCTTGCGTTTTCGACTTGCTTAGCCGTAGACTGTGAAGTAATTTCGCCGATTTGATTTTTTCGCTACGTTTTGTGGCTAAACGATACATCCTACAGCAAAGCAGAGAAGTTAATAGGAAGTTGTCTGCTAGGAACAAGACGGTACAACTGTTAGCTCTCTACACCGACCCAGAGCGCCACGACGCACAGCGTTACAGACAGACGGACAGACGATATTATGATGCCAAGAGCCGCATCCGTGCAGTACGATCGGCTAAAAATTAGTATTTGACATTTGAAAAAGTGGCCCATAGAAGTCCATGAAGAGTAGTTGCACCATTTGTTCGATTTTCCGCACGCCGCTGTCGATGCGTGGAATTGACAGTATGAAAAGTTTGGCGGCGACGAACGGATAGAAGACGTATTACTTGGGAACCTATACGAGCATCAGCGATACGTCACGATTGATTGATCTACACGCCATCTGTCGGAATCAACGTCTGTTTACATAACGTGACGTGAACGGTTTAGCGTATTTCGTAACAGTCCATATAGCACACACAACAGATCATGAACATCAGTCATTGGTGACATGAGACAGCTTCTTACACCAATGAATCTGCAGTCCGATGCTGACTTGATTCTTGTGGCGCCGCAACAGCGTTGCAGTCTCGTACACACAGATGCCACTATCACGTTTTGCTGTAACAGTGATATTTACTTACTCGATACTGCGCCTTTTGATATCACATGTGATAAACTTGAATGATTTCACAAGTGTATAAGGACTACTGAGTTCTCAATATACCGGTCAATGATACAGGACTGCCGATCGACCGACTGGTCACGTCAATATCGTTGTAGAATGTAAAGTGGCATAACCAGAAATTCTTTATGCGGTTGCAACTTGCAAGTGGGAGACTGGGAATGTGGCACAAAGTGACCAGACAAATGAGTTGTAGGTGACGTAGACGGTTGGAATGGGAAGGAGGTATTCTTTTGAAACGATTAGAGGGTTTGAAGAGCGCTATGAGCTAATCCAGCAAGGATACCGGTGGAAAATGGGTAGCTAAACCGGGATATGACTCACAGCGGTAGGCCTACATCTATCACTTATCTTTCTAAAAAAACTAACATTTTCATTGTATTTAATACTAGGTGCATGCGCCACTGATAATGTGGAATAACTGGAATGCTGTATCAAAATAGCTCTAGGATCCAGACAACATGCGCGTGACGGTATAAAGTGATATACATGTACTGTATGTTTACCCCAAATGTCTGAAACGACGTCGATGAGCGTCACGTAAGATAACGTCGTCGACGTCATAGCGAGACTGTTACGGCACAGCTGTACTGAATACTAACCCGTGTGCAAAGCATCAAACAGGCCGACACGTTTCACGGTTACATATTTCTTTGCACAGTTCTGCTCTATTCGGAGGCTGCTGCAACGCCGGAGGCAGAAAAGCTACATTACAATACCGGTGCACAAACACAGGCCTATACTGCTGTTTTCCTTGGCAAGTACTGTATGAAGTGAAAATGTAACACGGTATATAATACAGTACAGAATGAATAATAATAACAACAACAATATCATTATAACAGACTGTTTTGGGTGCGCTTCTATGTCATCAGCAGCGTATTTTATAATTGATTTTTACGCGGTTTTAAAACGCATTGTCTGCACCAAGAGATGTTTCGAGTTTTTGCAGGATGCCACGTGTCCTTTAGCGGGGGGGGGGATTTTGTCCGTTTCCCCCAGCCCCGATCTCCTGACCTCGTCCCAGTCACACCAGTCTGGTTAGAATATTGTACCACTAGGCCTACTTCAAGGGCCGCTACTTCGCAGTTCGCACCTCACAGAGCCCGCGCGTCGCCGGGAGCCGGCCAATCCGACGCAAAGAACACTGCTATGCAGATTGCAGAACGTATGAAGTCGGTCTGGTGTAGTGACTGGCGAGTTCTGATCGGCGGCGGCGGCGTCGATAAGACCAGCAAAGTTTCTGGACAGCGGACGTGAAAACAACGCGTCGCAGTGTTGACGCGTATAAGGCGAGCGAAAAACGCGAAGCGGCGACAAGGTGGCGGCCAAGATGTTTGTTGTGGCGCGGCGCAGCTCTGAGAGAGAGGCTACGTACTGAGAGAGATACGCGGCGATCAAACGACGGACTGGCGCGGACGCTGTTAGCTGGCGCCGCCGCTTGTCGTCAAGGTTTCAACTCCCATTCTCCCTATGCTTCGTTGTAGAACGAAATGGTGCCACCAGACCGTGCGGTGGCGCAAGGTGCCCGATTAGATACTGAAGTTCTCCACTGTCGTGCTTATACTCTCTCTCTCGATCTGTCTAGGTGCCATGTCTTTTGAAGACGTCGGCGGCCATGATCATCCGTCTCTGTCTGTCTTTTGCATGTCTGATCTGTTCCACTTCTGCTTTGTCAGTCCATTTTGCAATCATGCTGTTCAAGAAGGTTGCGCGTTGTCTTCCTCTATCTCTGCTTATACACAAGAAGTATAACCGGGTTTGGTTGAGGTTGATCGACAGAGTTGTTGGCCATGCATTCCCGGCCAGCATGTGGAGCTGGCGTGCATTCTGCTTACTCGGCCTGTGTATAATTAAATCTGCGCCGAGACGACGGACCAGCGCGAACCATGACGGTGGCGTCCGTCGGCCCGGCCGCACGCGTACACGCTAGTCGCTTGATCGTAATCGTAAGCAGACTGGCATGACGAGTTGTGTCTGTTAGTCTGTCCGATCCACGACCGGGCCATCGCCGCCGACACTGCCGCCGTCGAAGATGTTTCTTGGCGGCAATAAAACTTGCCAGGCGAGCTCACCGGGCAGCCGACGGACGTGCAGGGAGCCGGGGGGGCGAAGCCGCCGTGTCAAGCGAGCGCTGGACGGCACGATAACACCAACCTCGATGAGAGCTTTACGGTCAGCGTCTACAACTCGGAATAACAGCACCACCACTTATATATACATGTAGCCGTAGGCATACGTTATGAACTACAAGCGCTTTCTGACCGGCGGTTTTCGCTAAAAAGGTTCTTGATTATGATACAAAAATCTTCTTACAATCGTGAATGTTAACAAAGTATGACATTTTAAATGTTGAAATTATCATTCATGATCGTTTAAGCTGGAAAAACATTTCACTTGTTTCAAAAAGTTCACCCTTTTGATTTTCACTGTAACTAAGTCATATGTTGACCAATTTTAACAATATTTGGGAGGAATGTAGCTGAGGAAATTTGCAGCATGTATTCCTTTTGTTGACGCGTGAATATTGTGCACAATAAAACGGAAAAATTTATTACGCAATTACGCCACGCGACGCACGGAGAACGACTAGAAAGCTTGCGAAGTTGCGACGTTCTTCGCGATGACGTTTAGGCCCATAACAATCGAATCGTTGTTGCATCGTTCGATTGACTTCGACTTGTGAGGGCTCATAGTGTATGATATCGGCCTTAATGGGTCTTCGTGATAAGAAATAATGTTTCCCGAATGCGAAAATTTAAGGGTGGGAAAGGCACTTCATGCAAAATATGCGAAATATTCGAAGCAATAAGTTAACTGAACGCAAAGGAGATATCGAATAACCGCCAATTTTCAGCCGATCGTATTGCACGCAGTTGATCCCGTTGCTTAGCACGTTATAATAAGGAGGACAGCATCAGTGATGGACACCATCTGGTTCTTTGTGGATTTTGATTTTTATTCCCAATTGTTGTCTTGCCATTTATTGTGCTCTCATTGGTCACAGGGGGACGCTGAAAACGCGGGACTGTATAACGCGGGACTGGAAAACGTGAGACTGGAAAACGCGGGACCTTAAAAGTATGGAAAGCGTGACGAAACATAAGTGCAGTAACAATGTTAAGAGCAGTGGTTTGGCTGGACGACAGTACGCTGTTGATTGCTGATGAGTAGGGATCAGACAGTACCATGTGACAACTCACCGCCAGCCTTAAAGGGAGACTGTGTGGCTTTGATTCTATTGCTGGTATTGATATGAGCTGTGGTAAGATACATGTACCTATAAAAGCCGAGCTAAACACGACACAGAGGTGCATGTCTGCTAGGAAGTGCTGTGATCGATAATTAAGTTTTAAGATAAATGGACATATTGTGTTTGTAATTTTCTGCTAGCTTACGTTTGATGTAGTTTGCTCGTTATTTAGAAGTACACTGAATTTTTTCCCGCATTGCTTTAATAGGACGGAGTGTATATTACGTTGTCATTCACTGTGTTACTACCGTATGTGATTTGTGTATGAGCTATGTGCTGTGATCGATAATTATTTTTTGTGCTTAAAGGACACATTGTGTTTGTATCTTTCTGTTCGCTTACGTTTGATTTAGTTAGATCGTTATGTAGAAACAAACTTAATTTTTGTTTTACTACACTTGTCATTTCGGTGTTCCATAGCTAATGGTCTCGCGTTTTCCACCCCCTGTATTATGGTCCCGTGTTTACCAGTCCCGCGTTTTCAGTCGCCCCGGTCACAGGAGCTCATCTTCGACAGTACAAAATATCGTGACGTCTACTGAAACTCAAACCTGCAGCGAGCGGCATTCGGACCGCAGTCCAGCGCTCTAACCACTTTGCTATGGCGTGACTTCTACACACAACTACACACAACATACTTAAAACAAGTAGCTATACGGACCAGTTCAAGACGAACATGACTAATATAGCAGTTGCAAATATAGAGTCATTCGTCTTATTTCGGAGGACAGAAAATCATCGATACAATGTGAGCTTCGAATAGACAGTGTTTTACGTTTCAGTGCATTCTGGTCCAGCTAAACAGATGTTTGCGGGGCCAATGCCTTCTGAGTTCTGCCCAACAGAGCGCCTCCATGATGCAAATTATTGTTACAAGACCTGCCCGACCATTGCGCCTGGACAAGCAAATGATGACGATGCCGTCGAGCTTTGTTGATGGACCGATGGAGTAGATTAAGAGTGTTCTGCTTCATCAGCTGCGCCTCGCCATGGCTGACTCAGTCAAGAGTGATCTATCGATCGTTACAATCCGTACTGCATCGAAGATCTTGGCTAATTACAAACCTAGACTCAGAATTCCAAACAAAAATCTAAACCTATCAAGCCTCTATTACGATTTATCTAAAATGCTACTATATTTAATTTATGGAGAACGTGTAAAAATGATGACATTTTACGTAGGCATATATAGGCGTATTCGTCTGTCTCTCATACCGGAGGCTTGCACTGTTAGTCTGTTACAACATTTTTGTTGCAATTTTGCACAAAAAACAGATACTATAGAATGCGCATTTAGTTGCGTCGTAATTTGTACTGTTACTAAACTAAAATGTAGCCTTCTGTGAAATTGTTATAAAGCCGTTTTCTGACACGTATTATATCTTGCCAGTTTGTATTGCTGTTGAGTCTGGGATGCGTGCCGTGGTTGGCTAACTCCAGCTTATACAATTTTCAAGCCTTCCGAACTACCGAGCTCGTATTTCTTTACCACGCCCGGAAATGCTGATTAACAGCACATTTCGGTTTGACTTAGATACAGCTCGTGCATGCGCGTGTTCTGGAAGGGAAGGATAGATGATGGTGTTGTCATGACAACGGCAGCGAGGCGCGCATGCACAGACGCTGAAGCACGATGGCTGGTAGGATGAAAGTATAAAGTATGGCTATTTGATCTAACGCTGCTTACATAAGCTGTGACTCATGACCAACAGCAGCAGCCATAACTGCAGGTAGCGCAGCTCATTTTGCAGTTATCTACTGCCCGTTCTAATGGACATTGATCTCGCTGTACATCAGCCGCGCAGATAGGCCTATATCATCGTCTCAGTTCTGTGCCCCATATTTGTAAGCTACTACTCAGTACTCATTCTCTTTCCTGCTGAAGGCAGGACGCTGAATTGGCCTGAGCACTCGGTTAGTTTCTTCAAATTGACTGAGCGATCAGTCAATAAAATCAATCAATCAATCAATCAATCAATCAAAAACGTTAATTTATATAGCGCCCCTTTAACAGAAGTTCACAGAGGCGCCCGAATGAACTCACGGTACGGTACTTAACACCATTTAAGTGTTGTATGTTGTATGATGTAAGTGGGAAATTTGTTGTTACACTTCTGTACAGATTATTACACGTGGCAGGTGGAAATAATTGGCCGACATCTAGCCATTCAGTGGAAACCGCTTTTCACAGTGGTGATCCATGATGACGACATATTTGGCCACCATTTTGTTATTCCGCATTGTGAAACTTGGCCGAAATTCTGGTTTCCTTGACCTTAAAGTAGGTCGAACAAACGGCAGGCGGGAAGAGTCATGTGGGCTCGTTGGACACAATGCCTCTCGACGAAGGAAGCACGTGCTTCTGCCGTCGTACATCAACGAACATTACCCGGGAATCACCGCGGGAGTATCAGCGTATGATGAGAAAGCACACTTAGACCGGGTGTCGCTGTGCCCGAGTATGGCACCGATGACCTCACGTGCGCGTCGCCGACACGGTTCGATGCCAGCATACCTCCGGTGCTCGCAGCGGCTGAATCCGCCGCGCCGTTCGCTGCTGCTGCTGCTGCAGGATGCTCGGCTCGCTCGGATCAGCGCACACGTAGGTTCTGGGAAAGCTTTTACCTCGCCGAGACGTAACAGTCACGCCGACTTATCTGTCCGTGACGACGGGCGTCCTGTCGAGATGACATTTCGAGCCAACTGCCGTGCCGCTCGCTGCTAGTGACTGACTACGACGGCCCGATTGTAAAGACGGGGAAAATTGATCACTTGATAGATATTTCGTCTGTTATTTGTCTTCGATTGCAGCGTTCTTGGTTCACACATCATGCATCAGATTTGGACATTATAGGATTATACAGTTAACTTAATTCCAAAGGCAGTTTACTGTATTTGCGCGGATAAAATGCATGGATGAGATGTACAAGCTGCGATTATTAAGGATGAGTCGTCACTGTTTCGACAAATACGCGATGATCTTATTTCGTTCAGCAAATTTTAACAGAACTTCATCACGCATTAGTTATTAAGGTTTGATTGATGATTACTGTAATGGCGATAACTGCACATGCAACTGTTTTATTACCATTACCATTATTATTAATTATCATTATTATTAAAACGTCAAGATTAACGTAACGTAAGGCAGAAAGCTTCAAGGGCATGGTACCGTCGAAATAAAAGCAGTAAAACGCGCGACGTCAGTGACTGCTGTATAACGATTGTCGAATACCCTGCTGCATTCAGGCCTACTTTAGGTATTTTCGATGTTGTCAAAACACGAAACAAACGTACGCCGGTATGTCAAAAACTGCAGAAGCGTAGCGTATTGATATAAGGCAATAATTTTTTTACATCTTTTTATTCCGTGTACTTATGAACAATATCCATACATTAACCATAACTCTCGTACATGGATCGTCCCATAGGCGCGTAATCTGGCCCAAGTTTGGTGGTGATAATTCGATAAATAACTTGGGTATAAATTACGCATACCGCAGCTTTAATTATCGCCATTTCGGTAACGTGTACGAGTCTGAAAACGTCTGTTGGCCGAGTGTTCCGGTAGCGACGCCGGCATGAACCAACTTAATAGGAAGTAAGTTATATACGATATGGAGCGATCAGTGTATTGCCATGCGAAAGCTGCATCATCAGTGCAAGGGGAGAAGGCCGACAAGCCACATCGTGAGAAAGAACCAGCCATCGCTGCGGAAGTACGATAGACATTATATCGTTGTGCGCACGTGTGTTCGGCTCGTTCTCTTGGTTCGTGACGTAAGCAACAAATACTCGAAATGTCGAAGCGAGGCTGGTCATCGCTGGGCGTGCAGCATCAGCAGCTGACGATTGGCTGTACCATGGACTCCTATTATACAATAGAAGTCCATAGCTGTACGTACTTCGTAGATTGAGGCACGCCTTCATTAACAAGTACAGTGTCGGCAGACCTCTGCTATCGCCCTTCCCAAACTTGCCATTGTCATCTCATCTTCTGGCGTAAAAGAATTCTCGACTGGAAACGGACTGCTGCATCTGTTCTAGAGTTCCCATGAGGTTAACTCCGCGCTAAATGTCACAGAATGTTGATATTATAATTTATAACACGGTTGTTGCCGCACCTACGTGGAACAATCTGCCTTCGGATGTCACGTCTGCTGACTCGTTGTCCACATTCCGCCAGCGACTGAAGACCCATCTGTTTTCGAAGTCATTTCCCAGATATTTCCTGGATTTTTAACTGACCTTCCTGGACATTGGCTGATCTTCTCCAGTGGACCTAGCGGTGGATTTTACTACTTAGGCCACTATAAAAAAATCGAGATTTATTAATTGATTGACAATACAAAAAAAATTAACGAGCGCTCAGACAATGTGACTTTATTATATTTTCACTTCGACACTCGACACCCTAAGCTAAGCTCTCTTTGAGCTTCCGTAATCCGTATCATATTGTATCCTTTACCGTGTTTGTTGTTACAGTATTTGACCGAGTTTAGAAGGCGGAACGCCTCTGGTTTTAATAGAATGCACTCAGTCCTCTGCATTTAATTACAGAGAAATAGACCAGAGTTGTCCATGGGTCCATTTCATCGACCCAG
>Ga0056131_1000329_pt1 | contig 11177 bp, 7 predicted proteins | sample WorMetLIZISLAND1_2_FD_67480 | JGI IMG/M metagenome (GOLD analysis project Ga0056131, IMG submission 67480) | Marine gutless worms symbiont microbial communities from Max Planck institute for Marine Microbiology, Germany - Olavius clavatus LIZARD... ...
GAAGTTATCAATAAATGCCAAAAGACGACTCGAGCGTCCGCCCAACGACGACGCTCTCGTCGCGCACTATGCTAACTCTTTAGGTTAGGTAGGAGATAGTGTTAACCCCTGATTTTACACCAACACACATCCCCTCCGCCTGTTGAATTAATTGTCCTCAATTAATGCTAATAGACCCACAATTTAGAGATGAAAAGGGTTATTGAGATGAAAAAAGTGACTTTGAATTAACACAGTACCTGATCCATTCGTCCTTGTTGTTTTTAACTACCTATTTTTTTCTGGAGTGATTTTTAGGCTAGGTTTCTGAAAGTGAATTTTATGAATTGTTGGCATATGACTTTATAACCAACCAACCAACTAACAATGTGAAGCTCCTAAATTTATCTTAATAAATCAATTACATAGTCTGTAAACTCGTTGATTTATAAGTGAGTTCAGTCAATACAGAATGCTATAATATGTCATATTAGATACTTAACAGTTTTGTTTCGCCACTGCCCACTAGTATCAGTTATGTTAATTTGATGAACTAGAATACCATACTTAATAAACTATGCAACGAATTACAGAAAAATACATGACTGTTAAAGAATCAAATGCAAATAAATTATCTGAAAATAGAAATTCTGACATCAATTTGATTGTAAATATACCAAATCAGTAACAAATACCATCAGAACTGTAAAAAGCAAATATGTGTATTTATTGCAAAAATCATTGAACATATCCAGGAGTCCTAACATATATTACAGTTTGAGAACCTTCATCAGCAATCACCAACACTGTCATCACTGCAACTCAACAGCTTCATACAAAACAATACTGTTCTGACAGTTGCATAATAAATAGACAAACCTTAAAATTTAATCTAACTAACTGCATGGGACAACTTCAAAACTCAAATATATTGTGAAAAGAGCACAGATACAGAATAAAGAATTAAGGCCCAAGATCCAGAGTGTCTGTCATTCTACTGACCTGACAATGATAACCTATGAGAAGCACTTCACGATCAACAACTTATCTCTATCTTTTCAGTGACAACAGAGAGAACTGGCAATCAATGTAGAAACTAGAAGCACGGCCAAGCACTGTTGTATGCATAAAATCACAAATAAATTTATGTAACCCATAAAATGGAAAACATATTGCAAAATGCTTGTGCAAGCATGTAACAAAAAAGAACGTTTTAAAATACACCATTATGCAAGATGCAAGCTGAAGAACTTATTCCAGCTTTAGCAGTGATTAATGTCTGAGAACAAATTATCATCATTCCACGGGCATCAAAATGATGACTAAAATGTACATTGCTCACAGTATGCACATTTCAAGATGTGAATATTACGAAACTGGGCAAACGTCTGCGACTATACGTCACACCTGTGATACAGGCTGTATCACTTTCTTACAACTATGCCATGAGAGTACCTTATACCATTTATGATGTATGGAATAAACATCAAACACATAATTACCAACATTGCACTTTTCCCAACCCATTTATATGGTAAAAGCAATTAAAGTGACAGAGAGATTTGCTAATGAGTCTAATGGTTACTCACAATTGATAGTGCTGTAGCACACTGTCTATACTGAATTAACCAAGCCTATCATCAGTCAGTCTGTACATTCTACATGCACATCATCAGTGCAAACAGCCCATTTCAGACAATGATTTGACTCCGTCATGCATCAAATCAACAGTTCAAGAATTCACGTAACAGAACGGCAAACACGTCATTCAATATTCAACCATCAAACTTTTGCAGCCGAGCGCAGAAAGGCATGAGAGACGTGACCGAGAGCTTCTAGTGAACTGTCTTCAGGCAGTGGAAGTCTTGTTACTTGTTCCGCAGCCTCACTACAATTATACATCACACATCATAATGCTAACAACAAAGTGACAGTCATCCACAGTATAACAAATACAAAACAAAACCAACTAAATGCCAACATCATTCAGCTGGCCACTGAGTTGCAGACTGCAACTGGCTGACAGTCCCTCAACACCAGCAATTAATAGTGACAAGATGAAAACGGACCCTACAGGTCCATATCTATGCAGTGGTGTAACCAAGTCACATGATGTTGACTGATATGCAAGTGGGATGCCACAAGCAGGGTCACATGATCAACTCATTCCCCATTATAGGCTTGCGCTGTGTGCTCAGCACGTATGTCTAAGCAGCATTGAAACTGACTAACATGTCATGGACTGACATGCAAGTGGGATGCCGCTGCCGATCAACACAATCAGTAACTGTTTATTTACAGAGCTCTTATTACATATAGATTATGTTAACATGGCACAGTGACGTACTAAGGCATTTCATTTATTCATCATGCAAGGAATTTTTACTATAACGTGGATGTTTGGAAAGATCTTTAAACAAGTACTGTTCCAACAATTCACTTCAAGTTGATCTGGTTTAACATGCAGTAAGTACTGAAAAACTGGCCTGGTAACCATAAATCAAAATAGTAGCAGTATACCTTTTGAACAAACAGCTGAACTATAATTTTGCCAAGCCTGCTAGCTGGAATAATTAACAGCTGATGACGCCATACAGTCATTATTATAACTGAAAGGTGATTCAGTAAATAATTCCTTGGTTACTGACAGTTTTGTTTAACCAAAGCATAGAAAACCAATGCAAGTAACAAGTATGCTTTCTTTCTCGATAGTAACAAGCAACAATGACAGCAGCAGAGACCATCCACTTCCTCCAATATTCCAATAGCCAACGTAGAAACAGAGACATAATCACAAGACACATTATCAACACACGAACCTGAGATACTGCTGCTGACTCAGCTCACTTCGTTCTTCATGTAACAACAACAACGACGTCATCACCTTAGCAACGGTATTTGCCATTTCAGTCTGACATACACTACAAGCAAACAAGCATCACCATAATCAGCACAGTGTAAGTCAGGGTATTAGAAATAGAAATTTGCATCTGCACAATATTTAAAAAGCACGGCAAATAGTCCCGTGCATTACTGCACAGTGGCTGTATAAACATACAGCCACTGTACACTAATGCACGGGACTATTTGCCGTGCTTTTTAAATATTGTGCACATGCAAATGTAATCCCAACAGGTTATACAAAGATACTTCATGAATCGGTCAACAGAAAAATGAATATCGTAGATAATAAAAACAACAAAGCAAAGCACAACTATTTACCTGTCAATAGCTTTCCGGCAGTTAAGTTTGTTGACACGACCGCCAACAGACGTTGCAAGTGAGTGCAGTTCTTCTAGCTTATAATCACTCCATTCATGTCCCTGGTTAACCACAGTCTACATTTACTGCATCTTACACAAGCTGTCAAAATCTGCGTCAAATACAATCAATCTTAAACAAACTAGTGCTGACACAGTGGCTATTGTTACTAAGTTCTAGATTTAATAGCAGACTGTGTTCACTTCTAGTGGGTGGCAGGAAACATAGCCGCTCATCTGTGTAACAGTCTTCCATCGCACACCACTGCTGCCCCTCTCTCTCCATCTTCTGCTGTCATCTTAAATCACATCTCGTCTCACTTTCTTATCCCGCTTTCTGACACTTCTCTCATTTGTACAGTGCCCACACAGTGACGCATTATCATGGACACTATAATCGTAATTATTACATTTAACATCTAACTGTGTGATCCCACATGTCAAGTGACATCCCTAGCTCTGAGATATTCCATCTCTACTCTCTACTCTTCTGAACTTAACTTAGTACAACTGAAACTGCAGCTTAATTTCAAATGCAGTATTGGATTTCTCCTAGCAAACTACCACCATGGCTTAAAAACCACATTTATTAAACTCTGTATGATTTTTTATTAAGTTTAAATTTATTACTGTGAAACTGGACTATGGATACGGGCAGAAAAAGCTGAAGAATGTGATTTAAGGCATCATACATACTGCCTTGCATTTTAGCTGCCTTGCATTTTAGCTAGTGTAGAAGCAGAAGAGTACATAAGACGTTCAAATTATATTGTTTTCATAGCAGAAGTGCTTTGATGCTGATAGTTGAGCAACAGTAAGGCCATCAGACTTGCAAAAAATCCACTCCAATAATCCCAGCCTAACCTCGAATAACTGCCAAAGATACATTGGCCAGTTAATCTAAAATCCACAAATTAGTGACAGCTGAGGAGGGAACAATGGACAGATTTATGTCTTCTTTACTTAACTTAATACAACTGAAACTGCAGCTTAATTTCAGAGTAGTTTCGGTGCACTACTTGCAGATACCAAATACCAAAAAACCTGAACAATGCCTTCAAGGCTCTGACACGTTGGTTGGAAATCTGGGGCCCAATTTACAAAATATCTTAAGATTTGACCTGAGATTACTGTAAGATCGACTGCAAGTTTGTCGTAAGTTTCCACATGTGATTCTATATGATTTATCTTGGAATTATTGTAACTATGTCTCAACACTCTTACAATAATCCTGAGATAAATCTTATCGTCAGATGATCCAAGAATGCAAGCCAGTATGCACTATCACTGTATAAGAATTAAACTACTAAGTCAGCTGCACGACCACATAACTGACCTTTTGATATGCAGCGAAGTGGTGTAGCAAGTTGCAGTAATCAAGGAAAAGGCTGCCGCCTGTTGACCAGTCCTGTATCTGACACGAGATTTCAGAATCAGCCAACGGCATCAAGTACGTAGTGCAGAGTGCATCACAGTTGTCTACAAAGAACACATCAGGATGACAGGCAACTCTCCTAGACAATGACACACTTCAATCTCACACTCCAATATCACGACACTGTCACAGTCTGAAAATGGGCTAGTGGCAACAACTGAGTGAGTGAGTGGAGTTTTACGTCCCGCTCGACACATAATAAGACATTTCAGAGACGAGTCTTTCCAGTCAATCTCTTGCACTGGTACTGACAGTAACAACAAGTCTCGACAGGGTTTGTGATGGTCATCGGTCAACCATCCACAATGTAATATGCACCGTCGTCGACCAAGCATTTGAAGTTGCTGCAGCAAGTGTATGGAACAATCTGCCACTCGCCGTCTGTTCCGCGACTTCTCTGAACATCTTTAAGGGACATCTTAAGACACATCTCTTCCTGTCTTCATACAGCCGCTGACGTTCTGTTTTTAGCTGTTTAACTGATATACTTAACTGTCACACTGTTATGTGTCCATGAAATCTGACATTTCTAACTAATTTAGAATTGTCATAATTGACTCACAACATGTTGTATAGACTGAACTCACCTATAAAACAATGAGTTTACTGGTTTACTGATGGATTATGTACTGGATAAATCATTTATTAAGAGGACCATAAGTGGTTTGACCTTGTTTAGTGGTTGGTTGTAAAAAGTCGTGCTTCAACAACTATAATACAACAGCATCAGTAGAAGACAAATTAATGACAAATGAAGACAGAATCTATTAATGTCACAGTCACTCCCATCTATTATTGTGCAGATTCAGTCAACCTCCATCACAAATGCACTCTTCATAAATATTCATAACCCAAGTTCAAACAGAGTAACACAATGAATAGGTACCATTTACAACGGCATCTGATGCTATGTGCTGCATAACAACGGAATGAGACTGATTATATTTCTTTGCTTTCAAAAGGTGATACGCTTCGGCAATATGATTTCTTTTGGCACCTGCACGAATTGCCTGCAACAATCATCAACACCGGTGCTATGAAATACTGTCCTACGTTAAACTTAACCTAAACCAGCTGTACTGCAAGTGTACTTCCGACTTGGAATACAGGAGACAAAAAAAAATAAATCGGATGCTAATCATCAGTACTGGTTATAGTTTATTCAGTAATCTTTCTATTCACTAATAACAATTTTGTCTTCCTTGTCTAAATGAAGACTTTCAAACACCACAACTTATCAACTAGCCCATTCAAGACAAAACAATATAAAAATGAATTAAAACCTACATTAAATCTGTTTTGGTCACTGGTCTTGTTTAGGAGGAACAGAACTTGTCTTCTATACAGAGTTCTTCTACCGGTAAAAATATATGTGTGGCATCTAATTATGTGGTGTTCAGATATACATCAAAATTATGCATGGTATTTGTTGTTTCACATGTAACAATACCACATTTCCAATGGCTCATAAAAGATGAAAGAAGGTAAAGTAAAATACAAATATAAAACTAACTTTGGCTTCGTGAACCCATTCTACAGGAATGTGCAACTGATTAACCACAAAATGTTCTTTTTCAGATTCAACAGAGTTCTTCAATGTGACATGTCGGCACAGCGTCTGTTGAACTGCAGCCATTCGGCTAACATGACACAGCAGACATTCAGAAAACACTTGTACAGTCCATTATAAAAGCTGCAATTAGTGATAGTTCAGACAATACTAGTAAAGAGAACAACTGCAACAATAACCGTAACAATAATGTAGTGCACGCATGCATATGTGTACATACTGTTTTAATGAGCATTTTCCACATAAAATGGGGTTAGCCGGTTGACCCTATGATTTTTAACCTCCATTGATCCTTATCCGGAGTATCCATATTAGGGCAGGCCAAATCTGCTCTTGGGTGACACAATTCCAGTAGATCTTCAATGAGTGTTCCCTCTGTCTAGTTCCCTCAATCGCCACCATCATACATCTCTTGAGGCAATCTGCATCGTCTTTATGTTCAACACATCAAAACCACCTTAATCTGCCCCTTGACTATTTATAATCCCAATAATTATCTGAGCTCTGTAGTCTGTATTTTCAACAGAAGACACTCAACCTAGTCCCTGCCATCTCAAGCCTCTGAATCGCTTGCGACACATGGTGCTATTTGATTCACTGATTAATAAAGCTACAATGTAAACGTGATCAATAAATCAATCAATTACCTGCGGGCATCATACAGGTGCAGTAAAACAAATATTGCCCAGTGCCACAGACCACAGCTCTCCAACTGACTGGCATATGATGTGCAGATAGCAGTATGATGAACAGGTAACAGGTGGCTATAACCCAGACTTGACAGTGTCACCATCAGATGCCAACTGTAATACATCAACACACATATGTCAATGTCAATGTCAAAAGTAAATTTATATAGCGCATTCTCATAGAAAACCTCTAATGCGCTGAACACACTAGTACTGTGAAAATAAAAATGTCTTCATTGACTATCTGTAACTGTCCACAGAACACTCTGGATCCCACACGTCTTCACGCAGTGAGTTCCAGACCGTCGGACCAGCAACAAAAAAGCCCGACAGCCGTACATATCAGACAAAGGTTTAAGCAATACCTGTGTACTGAGTGACAGTCTGGTGTACTGGCTAGTGCAATGGTCTCAATCAAAGAAGTTGCTCTACTCCAGACCCTGTTAAAATTTGGACCAGTGACTGTCTGTAAACAAGTGATCAATCACGGTACGTAACCAACCACCTAGGTCAACTCAGCCTTCCATCCCTCTGGGGTAGGTATATCAAGTACCAGCCTGTCTGGCTGGCACCAAGGCTCGGTGCGTTCACTGGGTGGCTGGCGACACTTGTGATCGCATACGACAAGTGACACCAAGTAGCATTAAGTGGGATTCCTCAAAGAGCTACACCCACTTTAACTTTTAAGCAATCTTCAAAGGTTTTCCTGGACAACCTGTCAAATATAATCTGCAGCACCGCAGACAAAAATGTTGGTCAAAAAAATGCCGAGAGAGAGAGGAGTAAGAGAGAGGAGTAACAAGCAAGCACACACCGGCCTGCACATCCATGCAGCGACCAGATGCATACAGCAATGTGGCAGCAGGACATATATAAAGTGATGAAGCACTGCTCGCATAGTTTTCTCACCTAGAGGTGCAGAAGCTCGTTTCTGTTTTACGGTTTTGAGCCGGCAGTAAGCTTATGCTCAGTACAGAGATCACTTCTTCCACGACATGCTGTTACAGTCCCAGTTTTTATACCAATATCAAATTATAGTGCTTGATCACAGAAGCACAAGGATGTGAACAACTTGCCCAAGGTTATTTCACAGCAGTGTCCCAATAATGAGTCCAAACCAGTGACCTCGTAATGCCTTCCATTATCCAATCAATCCACTGCAGGAAGCAAGTGCTCAAATGAAAAAAACACAATGAACTGACAGACAAGTCTACAAACCTCAGACTGTAGTCGAGTGGGTTGTCAGTTATAGCAGTTGTGCTCAGCAGAACATGCAGTGAATGAGTGCGATCACAGTAGAGTCTGATGAGATGATAACAAACATCCTGAACTCCGTCGGCAACATCGTCGATGCCCAACTGCTCTAGGTAGTGCGGCAGAGGACGTGAAGCATATGACGACTGGCCGCAGTATGACTGGTCATATGCAGAAACAGCATCTGCTACTGTTGCATTCGGTGAGCAGTAGTACCTAACAACGTTCAGCAAACAAGACAGACTTGTCTCATATCTTACACCCTAAAATTAACGGCAACAAGAATAAAATACATTGAAAACAATACTTGGTCAGGTTAAGAAGTCCACGAGAAGACAAGCCGACTAACTTTGAAAGATGTCTTAATTTGAACATTCAACATCGTGTACTCTCTGCTTTAGTTTAGATAAAATTTTGGTGGAGAACATATTTGCATAACCTGGTTGAGAGCCAGTTAGTCAAGGCTACATCACATGCTGGAGGCACAATGAAATATAAGCTGACATCTGTTATAAAAGCATTAATCAACAGCAAGACCACAACTTCAGTGACAACAGTATTGCAATAGCAGTAATCTCTTATGCCTAGTAATTATCCCGACTACTTTTTGCTATCAAAGAATTTCACTGTTTTGTGCTCTACATTTTTATTCGTTTGGGACTGAGATCACAGCAAATTGTGTGCCACTATTTGTTTAAATTGTGCCTCTCCAAATTTTCTTACTTACTTGCTATTTTTCAGGTTATTATGAGAATCACTAACGAAAACAAAACTACAGTCATACATCTCACCACAAATGCAAAGCAAAGCATCGTTTCCAGTCAAGCAAGCGGCATGTGTTAATGAAGATATCTGAAGTTCTCCACACAAGTCGACCGGCAAGTAGCGCATATATACACAGCCGCACTTCATCAATGTGCTGATCAAGCTGTTCACAACACAGTGATAACAAATACCTCATCACAGCATGCGACAGAAACAAACATGCTGCAAATGAAGCAGACACTCACATTGCTATCCAGTGACAACTCACAAAGTGGATACACAACTAGCCTGACAGAATTATTCTAGAAACAATGCACAGAATACTAACAAAAATACCCAGAAATCAAATCTGAAATTCAACAGGAACACTATCCATTAATTCGTTTTTATTACAACTAACCACACTACAAGTGGACACAAAAAAGAACAAAAATTCAAGCTTCATGCTGCAGGCTATACAACTCATTTTTCACTTCACCCTTCACAAATGCAGACTTGTGTGATATCTGGCACCCAGAATTAATGGCAACAAGAAAATACACTGACAACGATACTTGTTCAGTTTCAAAGTCCACGAGAAGAAAAGACTAGCTAGACAATAAAACAAGGCAAGTAGGCTAGACAGTAAACTCAGCAAACATTTCTTATCTGCCAGAATCTTAAAGTGACCCTAGTGGCATGAGATACATCAGGCCATGTAAGATACCTGAGTGTCAGACCAAGCAGCAAGTTGTTTCAGCATCATGTGCCTGATGTCTTCTGATCCCAAGGCCTGAGATATGAGAAGTGCCATTTGAAGGTCACCATGAGCAACAGCATGTTGACATGCCTCTGTAATCAGCTGGCCGGTAAGGTAACTGAAGACACCGACTGCGCCGTCATCCCTCTTTATACACACAATATAAACATCAGCTAGAGTAGCGTGCTACATGTTACACTGCACATGATGTACATCAGGTGACATTACAGACTTCAAGTCTCACAATTTACAGCTGTTATATGAAAAAAAGAAATAAAAATCACGGCAGCCACCCTGTGAAATTCCTCAACCTTCCCCATTGTTCCATTTCTGCCTCAAGTATGGCCATAGTACATGCATGTGAACTTCAACTTCATGACTCATGATGTGTTAAAATCATTGATATCATGAGCCTATTTATTATGCTAACAAAGACTGTTAAAGAACATTTTAAGTGAACTGCCCAACATTTACATAGCTACATACATGCGTTTGTAATGTGCAGCAGTCAAGGAACATTTCAAATCAGATGCATGGACTCAAATCAGAATCACCTCACCTTATTCCGTAACCCGGACTTTCTTGGGATTTCAATGTAAGTGGTCAAAGTTTGTGCATTGCCATAAGGAAGGTTTCAGAAACAGCATCCAGAGCTGTCTGCCATATTTTGTCTAGGCCTGAGCCATTAATGAGGTGGTTAGCCAGTGCCCTCCTCATCAATAGCACTTATATAGCAGGGAGCAGGACTCAAACCAGCAACCACTGGATTGCCAGTCCACCACTCTAACCACTGTGCTATGATGGTAACCATGATAAATTATCAAATATACAAACATCAGAATGTGATAAAACAGTGTCGCCAGGTAAAAGAAATAGAACATGAAAATACGGCAACTACCTTCACATCTGCGGATTGAACCTCGCTGTTAATGTTGGCGGCAGAACAAGAAGTTAGCCACTGTGACACTGCCTCGCGTCTCGCTAACTGACACGTGTAACTTGTCTCTGACGTAATGTCATTGTCAGCCATTACAGAGCCCCACAGAGCATTACACAGGTCCCACAACGTTGCTGCTTCGACACACAATGAATCTGCAACAAGCATTTTGACACAATCTATACCAACTCTTGATTGAGAGGTAACATATTCGACTCCATAGGCCTATGAGCTGGGGGCGGGGGCAGCTCCTTGAGCCTGGCAAATCCATCATTTTATGGGCAAATGCTGAATTTTTCGGGCAGAAGCAAGCAGCCAAAGGTGAAAATATGCCTTTGTATTGATTGAACCAAAAAAACACAATTCATTCCATCCAGCGAGATGAAGTGCGCGATCTACATTTTTTAACTAATAATTACTGGCAGGGATGAGTCGGGCAAAAATTTTTGAATGAAACTCACTTGTCTACAACGTAAACAATTTCAGCTCGTTGACAGCATGTTACGGTCAGGTTAGAATAGCAGTTTTTTTCGGGGGTGGGGGGAGCAT
>Ga0056131_1000330_pt1 | contig 11151 bp, 1 predicted proteins | sample WorMetLIZISLAND1_2_FD_67480 | JGI IMG/M metagenome (GOLD analysis project Ga0056131, IMG submission 67480) | Marine gutless worms symbiont microbial communities from Max Planck institute for Marine Microbiology, Germany - Olavius clavatus LIZARD... ...
TGGAAACCAGGAGGGAAATTCGTCCTATGATAGAGGAGATGTGGGTAAGTCTGCCGCCTCTAACTGGTTTGAGCTAGCCCGGCACCCAACAAGTGAATTAGGCAGAAAACCTCACAGGAATAACACAACAATGGCCGAGAAATGAACCATACTTAGACGGAGACTGTTTCAACTGAAATGTGTTATGCTCGAGTTATCAACTTACAGGGCTGGAAAATACCCAACAAATGCGAGACAACTGACAAATATAAATGATAATTTTATTAAACATGATGACATATAAAGACCAACTGTACAGCTACACAAACGTCAACCCATCAATTCACAAGCTCTTCTCCTACATCATCATCTCCATCTACAAAACACTACAATCATAAAGTAAAATCCAAATTTCAGCACACCACACATGGGGAAAAAGCATTCCCTCACCCTACACAAACAGATGCAGCGACACAACAATTCTGTGTCAGAACAGTCTGAATGTAGACAGGTTTTCAGGGCCTACTCAGATTCTGAGGTTCCCTGCCTCCAATATCACACTATGAACACTAAAACACTACAACTAAACTGCAATATGCTGAAATGCATATTTTAAGACAAGACTTATGCCGGACAGGTGTTGTACGGTTAATAGGTACATAACAGTAATAAACAAAATACAGTCAGTGTTTACTTGTAACATAAAGCCTGAGTTATATCATAACATTATGTGATCATCAGCACACAGTTCCAACTGCAGACATCACTCGAGTCAAAATTCTCAAATGAAAATACATCAGTGAAGAAGCCGAATCTATAAGAAGATAGACTTACAATACAGATGCACAGAGTACAGACAGGGTTAAAGATCAAGGAAAGAGTGAACAGTTTCTTAACAGCAAATCAGCACAATATAGGCACGTGTTTTTCAACCGGGGTTCCACGGAACTCTGGGTTCTGCCAATGGCATCCAAGGGTTCCGCCGAATCGAACCGAGAAACGGGAACAAAATGGCATTTGCGGCCACTAGATGCGTTTTCTGGGCTCTTAGTGCATCCAAAATGCATCTGCAGTCGGGGTTCCGCCCTGAACCCCACTGGGGAGGTTACAGCGCTCCCCCAGACCCTCTAGCTTGCTGCCCCGTTTCCAAGAACCTCTTCCCTGCTCACGGTCTCCAACCTCGAATTTCACGATTTCCCCGAGACAAATTTCTGGCTACAGCCATGGGTTCCGTGAGCAATCAAAATTGCTGCAGAGTTCCACTTCAAAGAAAAGGTTGAAAAACACTGACGTAAACTATTTAGTGCCATAAAACTAAAAAGTTTGTAGTTAAAGCATGTAACAAAACAAATAAGCAACAACACTAAAGAGAAGATTATATAGAGCGGTACGAAAGAATATGTTTCACTAATAGCAATACAGACATTAATACACAGAAGTGGATTATCATGTTCTTTGAGGACAGCATATGACTTGACACAACAATGAAATCTGCTGAATCCAGTTAAGTATCAGACATAGGCACCGACTTTTAATAATGAGTACCAGGGCAGCATGTTGAGGTGCCGAGAGTCGAGGCACTAAAGACACTCCAAATTGAGATTCCGAAGGCATCAATGAGGCGTGAAGAATGGGAGGGCTGCTCTGCTCTGGTGTTTCCCATAGCAGTCTTGGTAAACTCTTCCTGTGGGATCCGGCGCGGAGCCCAAGCTGCAAAAGCATTTTTGTGAATTTCTAGTTGCGAAAACGCTTCTGATCGCAGCAATTTTCACCACTTTTGTGCAAGAAAGAAGTGTTGTGATTGTAGCCGGGGCAATGACAGCACAATGGGCATTGTTCCCGCTGCCTCTGTGGAGCTGGCGCCCATGCTATCAGATATGGTTTCAGTTGGGTGCTGAAGCACTTTCGATTTACAAACAGTAAAATGCACATCTACACATTGGTAGTTTACTACAAAGTGACGTATGTGATCTAACTGCTTACAGCAACGGCAAAACACATACCACACACATACATGTATACGTAACTTTTTTTCACATAAACCCGGGGTTAGCCAATTTCCCCGATTCTTAGCAGGGCTGGAAAATGGCTTCAAAAACCTAGGTTTTTAAAGAAAACCTAAAATCTCTAAGTCCAAAATTTAGGTTTTTGACGTTTTTGGTCAAATTTTATACTTATTTTTAAAAAATTCATGTTTAATCGTGATTTGTGAGTTTTGTTATATTTACAGAAAACGATGTGGCAGGATGTTCTTCCTGGGTCGAAATTTTGTGTCTTGTCTTATCTGTACACTGAATTCTAAAAAAACGTAAAAACGTAAAAGCCTAAAAACTTTTTCCTAAAATCGAGGTTTTTCCAGCCCCGATTCTCAGTCCCAGCAGTTGTTCTGCTCAATGGACAGACCAAAACTCTTCGTTACAGAACAGAACACACAGCATGACTCCACTAAATCATACAGAAACTGAGGCCTCAATATCAAGACGGTTATAACTACATTATACTGTAAACCACGTTATTTTCGTGCTAACAAAATTTTTGGCAAATTTCGCAAGTAGGATAAGACTGTAGAATTAAATAGCCGTAAAATGCAGTTTGCCCATCAAAGGTTTGGTAAATATCCACAGATAAGTGGGAAAATGTGAAATTAAAATGGAGTGACATTTCTAAATTCCAAAAATGCTTAAGATGCAGCAAAAATAACACGTTTTACAGTATATCACCAACACAAATGACAAAGGGAAATATACCACAGAAATACAACAAAACTGAAGATATATAAACCTATAGGACCAGGATTCTTATGTACACTATACTGTATATACTAGCCAATACATTCAACCAACGATCGACCTTGTGCCACAGTTGATAGATGCCAACGACATATCTCGATGAAAACGCAGCCAGAAAATAGCCCAAAATAGCAACACATCCTGTAATTTTGTACAACATCTTATTTTACATTTTTTGCTGCCTTCACAGTGAACAAACTCACAGTGAAAACCCACTTAAACCAAAATTCCAGCAATCAATGGTCAAAATAATTGCATCAAAAATTACTGTAAATATTAGGATTGTAAAAATACCGACCGGCTAGACAAAATATCCAGCAGAGTCATGAAAAACTGACCAGCAGTAGAAGACAAATCAACTAAGACAAAAAAAACAGATTATTGACGCTGATAACTGAAAACAGCATTACCAAACAAGTATTACAGTGAACAATGCAATGCCACCAAGGAAGAGGGCTAATGAGTTCAATGGATCTCATTAATGCATCATCACACTTTCTATGCTGTTGCGATTATTTTGAAATGATAACAACAACAATATGGGGGAGACCAAGTTTATACCCCGACGATATTGACTGTGCAACAGTAAGGGACATTGTGAGGTTCATTAGAAAATCACAAAGATTCCAATAAGTATTTGACTGCTTTAGGGCATGGCTGATGGGCCCATTCTGCAGCCTAAGTTTATCAGGTGCCACTGAATGCCCTGCCCTGAAATGGAAATGGAGGAAGAGGGCTACCAAAGAACATCGGGAAAACCGAAGTCCACACTTAAATGTGGACAACAAGTTTTAAATACAGCTACAAGTCAGTGAATGAGTGAGTACAGTTTTACGTCGTGTTCATTTTGGAGACGAATCTTTTCAGGCAATGACATGCACTGATATTGACAACTAAACTCAAAACAAACAGGAGAAAATGCACCCCAAAAAACACAAAAAGGAACCACAATATAAACACAATGGCCCTGGGTAAGAAAAGCACGCAAAACACACAAAATACCCCAAATTGAAGCTAAAACACTTAGCGGTCCCTAGTACACCTGTAAGAACCGATCATTTGTGTGCCCATGACTGTGCACAATTGCGGTACACAATACAGCACTGAACAGTTCTGAGAATCTTCACTCTTATCATCCAGACAAACATTACAACTCAGATAACAGCTATTGGAGGGAATGAGGAAACATAGGCGTATGAGCCAGGGGGCTGCAGCCCCCCCAGACTCGGACAAAACCATCATTTTTCGGGCAATAGCTAAACGTTTTGGGCAGAAGCCAGCAGCCAAAAATGAAAAAAAATATTTTTTTTTGTATTTATTAAACAAAAACCAGAATTGATTCTGGCTGGCGCGATAAAGTGCCCTAAATCCAGAATTTTTTACTAATAATTACTGTGTAGGGTGAGTCGGGCAAAGTAATTTTGCAAGTTAGCATAGCAGTTTTTTCGGACACTGTCAAAAAATTTTTTCGGGCAGAGATGGCTCAGACCCCCTAGAAAAAATTGGCCCGTATGCCTATGTGAGGAAAGTACACCTGTGAAGATGTAGGTGGCAGCAAAGCACAGAGCTGGACAAAGACAAGTGGTCTCTGCCTGGCGTTCTATTTATACGAATCTGCTAAATGTGTGAGAGTTGTATTAGCGTCTGTTTGCGACTAACTCCGAAATGGCGCAAAGTATGTCGACGAAATTTTGTATGCAGACCCGTTTGCACGTGTGTAACACATGGGCTGGGTCTGCTGTCGGTAGGGGTCATCATTGGGAAGGAAATGTACTTTAAATGGATTTTCAGGTGCCACTACCACTGCAAGCTAAATACAGACGCTGCATCATGGACTGTACAATGAAAGGCCAGGCTGTAGACCGGGGGCTGCGGCTGCTAATATGAAATAAGTTACTGAAGAAACAGTCGATAGCCAGCCAAATTTGGTGGGGAAACCCATCCACCTGCCTCGTATGCAGTACAGCTGTTATACAATACAATACACTGATTTAACATGCACTTAAAAATTGACAGCAACTGGCAGTTTAATCTAGCACATGAAGCCGAACTAAAATGAGAAACTAGAGAAAGTTAAAGAAAAACAGGAAAAGTAGATGATTCAGATAACAAGGTTGCAGTTGCGACATTTGAAAGGAAGGCGAGACAAAGAAATGAGAAGGTAGCTTAGTCTAATGCACAGATGCACAAATGACATAAGTAAAGAGAACAAGAGAAAGGCAGAGAAGGAAAACAGAAAATTAGCTGATTAGAATTGCTCAATCGCTGCTAATATGGTCCACACCAGTATACTCAGTATACTATGTGAATTGATCACTCAGCACAGCTACAATGAACAACATTGATGCACACACTGCAAACAGAATTAATTCACAAAGCTTGCACTCCGCTACCACTGCAATTACATGCAACCTTGGAGCTTCTTTGCACAACTAAAAGTCATCCATAATAGATATTCAGATCACCGTCTGCAAGTTTACCCAATAAACTAAACTGTTTGTTGGAATATGGCAAACTCTTAAACATCAACCACTTAATACCACTCAGTTCCACTAAACCTTCTTATATGCAATCTATTAACAGCTATTCATCAGCGACATATGCAAACCATTAACGGCACAAACGATAATCGCCGAAAAGTCCAATTATTATTTCCTAGTCTGCAGTCATTCGGACGCTGCAGTTTTTCGGCGACATCTTACCAAGGGATTCTCATACACATGAAATTTTATGATCACTCGAAACACAACATACAAATACGAAAACCTCTCTCTCTCTCTCTACAAGACATGTACACACACATTCATTTTTGTTATAATAATAATAATAATAGCAATAATAATAATCTAATATGCAAAATGCCACATGGTCGTAACTAGCTGGAGTTAACCCAAGTCAGGCCAGGTACCCAAGGCAGAAACTCTTGGTACTGTGGCGACAGGATTTACACATCGAACAGCCTTACTGCTGACCAGTGTTATCCAGTAATGTAGCTGGAATTCAGCACAGAGAAATGCACGCAGCTGTAGCAGTTTACTTGTAGTAATAACTGAGCAGACTGCAGGAGCAGTACAATCCACACGGCACGTGGCCGGCCTTCCAAGCAACTAATACACAGTGCAGAATTGCTGAATATGTTAACACAGCCAGAAAGCCAGAAGTAACAGAATCAATTACAGCAAGTAAGAAAGGAAATTATATGTAGATTGTTAACTGTCAAATAACCTCAAAAGTGCTTAGTGCGCTAGTAACGTGAGAAGTAGAAACGTTTAAGCTGACATCCAAAAGTAGACAGAGACAGGATGTTGTTTTCTAAAGTCAGGAATAGCATTCCAAGCTGAAGGTCTGGCTTAACAGAACATGCATCTTCTTCTGCTGACAATATTACTGGAGGAACACTAATCGCCAGCAATTAGTCAAAGAGAGCTGAGTACAAAGTAAAGTCATTCCTGAGAATATGGCTAAGATAGCGAGCGGTACTGGTCTCCGATTCTTTAGCCCTCAACCATGGCATCACACCTAACAATGCATCGGACTATTGCAGTGGCACAGCCATACAAGATGTGTAAGGTGCATATGCAGTAATATGCACCCCCTGTCAGGAAAATATGTGAAGTTTTTTTGCGGGATTTCTAGTGCTGTGCGAATAGTGTTTTTTCATTTCGAATCGAATCGAATCGTGGACTATTATTCGAAATTTCGAATCGAATCGAATAGTTTTAGCCGTTCTCTAAAGTAGGGTGTTAAATTCGTTTTTTTCTTAAATGCGCACTTCAGTGGCTAGAATTTGAATTAAATTCGAAGTTTGTTTGTGTACTAGACCCAGAGGAGCGTAAAACAAATTTTGTGCATTATTTCCTGCATCCTGTGTGTGTAATGGACCACCCAAGTTGCGCTACTGGGCCTGCCAGACTGGCAGGCCCAGTAGTGCAACAGCTATGCATGGCTGTAGCTGAGGTGAGGTGGTTTTAATGACATGCATGGCGCTGACAAGACAGCGTGCGGCATGTGCGAGTGAGAGCGAGTGTATCACATTGGCAGAACCAGTATCACCACGTACTTTAAATGCAGCATGTCTCCTGCGTGTCCATAACAATACTGACAGAAAGTCCAGCGCTCAACTGACCATGCGCTGTGTTTGCCTCCTACCGTTATAACGCAATCAGATGTCACAGTCGAGACTGGCACCTGCGGCAGGCTGCACTGCGGCAGCTCCCGTGCGGTGGTCAGAGGAGTGGGAGGGGTAGGCACACACACACGCGGCACAGCACTGGGTTCAATTACAGATGAATGCAGTGGCTTGTGGCTGGCAAAGTACAAACAAATCGCGTGTCAATCACCCAGCTGATGACGGTTACATAAGTATTCGAAAATTTCGAATAGTTGCGTCAGTTACGAATCGAATAGCAAGTAACTATTCGATTCGATTCGATTCGAAATTTCGAATATTCGCACAGCACTACTGTCAGCTTACACTAGGATACCACAGTACATCACATAATATACAGAGCAACCCTGCAGTTGGATTATGCCAAATGTCTGATATATTCGCTGGTATAAATCGACAAAACCAGTGACCATCCACTGCACGACACGGGAACTTGTATGATATGCACACACTGCACTATTAACAGCACTTGTGGAAATGTGACATTACGAGTACACAAGATGTTTGTGAACTATTAAGATATTTCGTTACAAACGTGCAGCATAATAATGCAACACAAAAATTGTATTCACTGCACTGAATCAGACACACAAAACATAATACAGTACTGACATGTGGGTATTAGCAATGAAGCCTATACAATGATGGCCACAGAGATGGCCACAGCAATAACGGGCCACAAACGGCATGACAAACCATAACAGTGAGTGCGTTCTTTTTCAAAATCTGACAAATTTACATCGATCCAGATTGATCTGGATCGATCTAGATTTGTCAGACGAGATCGATCCAGTCCGGTGAAAAAGAATGCACAGATCTGTCTGGTCGTAGTGGGTGTGGTCATCTTGTTCTCGTCTGTGCAGAGCACCGCAGACCACACCCTCTATTACAACTAAACAGAACGCGGACGCCCAGCAGCACACATGGGGCGTGGCTAAGTCAGATTCTCTCAGATGCGTCGGAGCAGATGATATCAGATTTTGATTGAGAACGCGGACTCGCGGAGCATATCGCTCGGATCGACCTAGATTTGTCAGATTTTGAAAAAGAACGCACTCAATGACAGCCACAGCAACAACAGCCACGGAGCACGGCCATCACTGACGATCACGCCGAATCCCTTAGCACTTATATGCAGTATCTGTAGCATTCACAGTGCTTCTCAGATACAACTACGACTACAAATATTACTACTACTAGTACTACTGGTAGTAGTTGTGCTCAAGCAAAATGTAAAATAATAACTATACGCCACCAGCTCTCAAATCCAGGCAATGGCTCTGGCTGGGAGCAGTAAAGCATATAAAGACGGAGCGCAAAAGACGGAGCTACAATCACGACGTTCTATTACTTCTTAAAAGAAAGGCCGTGATCACACAAGACTCACAGAAAAACTCGGCATCCAAACGAGTCAGCAACATCAGTAAATGGCTGCAGTTGAACTCTGCATTGGCCAACAATTGGCTTCCTTGTTATACGATGCTGCTGACACAGACTTCATGATTTACTGTTCACAGACACGAGTTGTTTGATGGAATCATTTCAGTCGAAGTGCAATGTGGGTTTTTGTTGCTACGGTACACACAGTTGGGCTAGACATATCCTTCAATTCAGTACTTGGAACGTGAGCTTTAGACTGCAATAACAGACATTTCAGAAACCAACTATAATGTACACCAGCACATAAAACAGAAATACTTGTTTCTGTCGGTATAAAAAAGATGCTCTACATCAGCCAATCACATTTTTTCATGTGACCTAAGGAACAAACAGCCAATTAAATGACCATAGAGGGGAGGAACAGTTAAAAGGTAAAACCCGCATAGAAACACGAATAAGTGCATTTTTCGTTGTGTGTGTTGCATAAATGTAGGCAAAGACAGTGAAGAGGTAATGTCCTAATTACCTCCTACATCCACTTAACTCAACAACTCAAGCTTATTGAATAACGGTAGCCGGATGGCTAAAAGAGATACATACAGTACACAAAAACAAATAAAACGATCCACGTAACTAAAAGATAACAACGACTAAATCTAAAATATTTCAGAGTAGCAGAATTATCACACGGTGGCTGTCGCCGCCCGCTCTGTTCAAATTCCAACAAGATCTGCGCCTTTCCTGACATGCATCACAGCTTTGGCGATAAGTTTGTCTGTTTGACGTGTGGCATGATTTACCATCTGATCTCTGACAAGCTGTTATCTATGGACAGCTCGTATGATATTTCTCTTTTCGCACGAAAGTGACCATGGTGCTACAGTGCATACATTTGTTTTCCCTGCTCATAGAAATACTTCTTACAAGAGTAAATGCTGCTGGATGCCTGTCCTGACAGTACAAATGATTCACATAGCTGACTGTGGGAGTGAAACTAACTACCCACCAGAGTCCATCATTGTAATCACCGAGCCATGCCTGCCACTGAGTTAGAACTGTATCTAAAGCTCAACTCCAGATCCCCCCTTGGTCAACTCAGCCTTCCATCCGTCTGGGGTAGGTAAATCGAGCACTGGCCTGTCTGGCCAGAATAGAGGCAGTGTGTGTTCACGTATGTCGGTGGCATGTAACACTGTGTGATCCTATGTGGCAAGTACTACCACCAGTATTTATTATTAGTAGTTGCCCTTTTGTTTAACTCGCCTACTTTCCGATACAGAATCTATGTCAGGCCACCGCTACAGTTCCAATGTGTAATATGACTTACAACAGTATGGCTCAAATCTTCATTTCCATCGTGGCTCAAAGTATCCAGCGTCACGCAGTTATTCTGCACAAACAACGCCACACACAACAGCCATAAAATACCAACAAAGAACATCAATGGCTTGGTAGTGTAGTGGTTAGGGCGTCGGACTTGTGATCAACAGGCTGCGAGTTTGACTCCTAGCCACGTGCTGCCAGTACTTGGATGGGTGACCTACTGTCTGTGAGCAGGTAAACCATCTCAGTATGTAACCAGTCACCTAGGTCAACTCATCCCTTCCGGGTAGGTAACTCCAGTACCACACTGTATGGCTGGGGTTAAGGCAGGGTGTGTTCACTTGTGTCAGGTAGAAGGTAACACTGTGTGATCCCACACAGCAAGTGACAATTCTGTAGCTATGAGATGGAGATTCATTAAGAGCTCGACTCTTCTTAACTTATCACCAAAAACTGGCAGTCATTATTGTACACACTTCCATCTACGGACTTTGCTGTGTTGAATGAATGAGTAAGTACTAAGTAGACTTTTACTTCCCACTCAAAGCATAATAGGTCATTTCAATTTTAATGAGTTAAACAACAAGAAAGCTGTCCTATTGCAAAGATGACCGTGCATCTCTTTGGACTAAAGTCAAGCTCAACAGGGTCTTCTTTCCCCTCACCACCTCTAGTCTCCCCCAAATTTCCCCATGTTTCCCAGGGAGTAAGTGGATGGCTTTTGGGCTAATTGTCTGTGCAATTAGGTTCCAAGATTTATAAACCTATGTGATCACAAACCACCAACGTCAGACAGACGGATGACATGCGATCGCAAGACCTCACTTTGCACTATAGTGCACCGTGCAGTGAAAGCAGAACATAGCTGTAGTAGTATTAACTGTAAGTATGCAAAATACAAAGCAAATGTATAGGAAGTGAGCCTGGTACATGCCTCAACTGCACCGGATTGTAAGTCGGCCGACGGCATTTCATCGGAGACAACATCTGTACCGGCCTGGCAGACTGTGTCCGCTGACCCAGTAGTGACCGTTGTGATAGAGTTCTGAGACATGTCAGCATTAGAAGAACTGTCGACAGAGTCTTCAGAAACAGCCGTCACTAGTGACGATACAGTCTGACCGACACAGTTCTCGATCGTCGCGTCACACGAGCCGTCGGTGTCGGTCGTGTCTCGACTCAGCTCCGAGTTTACAATAAATAGTTCCGACTTGGTGCTACGTAGCTGCAGCCGCGGCCGCTTCGCTGCAGTCGGCCCAGTGTCGGCAGCTGACGGCGTATCATTGCCCACGGGAGAGGGGACCCCAGTGGAAGAAGCGACAACGACATCGGGGGTCGTGTTAGTCGGAGGTGTACCAACACGATTTGATGGTGACGGCGTAGCTTCAAGAACCTACAGAATCAATCAATCAATCAATCAATCAATCAATCAATCAATCAATCAATCAATCAATCAATCAATCAATCAATCAATCAATCAATCAATCAATCAATCAATCAATCAATCAATAG
>Ga0056131_1000331_pt1 | contig 11144 bp, 7 predicted proteins | sample WorMetLIZISLAND1_2_FD_67480 | JGI IMG/M metagenome (GOLD analysis project Ga0056131, IMG submission 67480) | Marine gutless worms symbiont microbial communities from Max Planck institute for Marine Microbiology, Germany - Olavius clavatus LIZARD... ...
CACACACACACAACAGTTTTATTTTTATTCCACAATATAGTTTGAATACACAGAAACGAGCGGGAACTTTACCATAGCTGCTCTCTAGAAGGGACAAGGAAGAAAAAACCAGCACCTATCTTATCGACCTACAGCAAGGTCAGGGACTATGATGACAGCCGACGGGAGATGGCAGCAGGGTCGCCGGCGGCCAAATCAGTTTGCCGTCAGTAATATGCCAACTGATAATGGACAGACAGACAGACGGACGGACGGACGGACGCACAGGCATGACCCGCATAACAGATGGCGCACCTAGCCGGCGGGCGTTCAACTTGGTAAGTATTCTATACCTGCTGAACCGACGTACAATGTTCTAACCGCAGGAACACCGCCACCATCAGATCTTACTATATACCAGGCGCCACGTCCACCGACGCATATAACTTACTCACCTTGCACTGCATAGGGCCTAGATATCAACAGAAACGGTGATATTTGCCAGTTATTTGGTAGAAATCGAACACCCAAAAACTGTTCAGACTTACACTCAACAAGTTGGCAGTTCTTTACTCCTCACCAACGCTGCTTACATTTAAGCAACCACTAAAAATGCACTTATTTTGTCTCTCCCACTCCGGTCTTACCAGGCTTTTAACAGATATTTAAGTTCACTTTGGTGGTCCTTGTAGCCGCTGTTTGTTGCTTAGGCCACGTTAAAAATAAGGCTGATCGACTGACTCATCGTATATATTGAGGCCTTACCAAATACGAAGTTACGATACAAGGCCAAGGCTCGACTCATTGTCATTTGATCAAATTTGTGCCTCAGTGTAAACCAAAACACGAACTAAAATGATCTGACTAAACGTCTGCATGTCATCAAACTGCACATCTGTTTGAAGTGGTCTGTTACAGTCTTCCGACGAAGATCTATAGATAACCATTAAAGATATTGCACGTTAAGGCCACCCAGCACACTACAACGGCTTTGAGCATCAAGGCCGAGGTTAAGGCCAAGGCCTAATAATGGCTGCATCTTCGTTATGCACTGCTTATTTTACGGTCAGATCCTGCCTGCAGACAGATATATGTCTCACCTGGGTCAGTATGTAGGATCGCTCGGCTTCACCAGCGACGACCAGACTGGCGTTGATGTAATCGAGGGAAGAGCGTTCCAACCTTATCCGACTGTGATCATCTGTATCCACAATCCACATCACCAGCAACGTTTCACGTTACACCTCAAAAAGCGTTCTTCCTCCTCCATTCCATCTCAGTGCTTCACTAAGTACCGTAGGCGTAGACTCAAAAATCGTCAGAGGTTCCAATTACAATTAAAAATGTTCAACCACACCCATTCACACACTCTGGTTGATTGAGGAGGAACGAAAAAGAACTCCTGTAAGTTAAACAAACGTGGATGATACTAAATGATAGTACTTCCAAAACTATATGCACTCTATAAACACCAAAAAACAAACAGTGTTTCATGTTCTCAGTTTTCTCTGTATTGAAATACGGATATGAGAGCTGGACCCTGAACAAAACACTAAACGGAAGAGGATACATTTGATCAGTAGTGTTTCAGACGTATGCTGAAAATTACTTGGAAAGACACGAGTATCAAATGAACAGTTTTACACAGAATAGAAGACGAAAAGTCACATTTCAAAAAAATAGTATGAAACAGAAATTGGCATAAACTGAAATGGGATGAGAGGCTTTAGCAGACCTAATGCCTTACTGGCTCTAGAGGGGAAGTTTGATGAGTGCAAGAAGAAAAATATGATGAAGTTAAGAGATTGCCTGAGGACAGAAACACTTTGAGAAAGAAAACACATCAACCTTCTGACACATAAGATTGCACATAAATGAAATGAATGAATGTTGCATTTTAATTAAACAGGCCACATCAAAGATTATTGTGAATTTCTTTCTTTTATCTCCAAGAACAGTCACAAGCTTCTTCAGTGAACTAGCCGGTAGCTTTCAGCCGATAGACGGTAAAGTGATTTTCATGGAAGTGTTTCAGAAAACACAGAACCAAAATAATGATTTGTTTCTGGGAACCTCTAAGCTATATTTCACAGAAATGACCGGATTTCTATTTTATTTTCCATCACCGACAAAGAAGTCGCCGGCTACTCGGCGACGTTATGGATTACTCGGCGGCCGCCGTATCAGCAGCAATCCAGCTCGGCGCCAGACGAGTCCCCCGACACATCAGAGCCACTGTATCACTCACCCCATCTCATGAGTCGCCCAAGCACTAACACCTGAGACTCCCACGTGCACAGGGGGCCACGACCACCCAAAAATAAAAACAAGTACAAATGTACTATAGATCAGGAGCTGGCGGGGGTGTCTGCATAGGTACTGGCCGCAAGACACTGTGTGTACATTTACCAAACGTCAGCGCACTTCTGCGTGAAATGACGTCATGGCCGCCATCTTGAAAGATGACGTCATGTCAGAAATCCGACTCCATCAACCAATGCATAATATTTTATTTACTTGCTCAAGGAAAACCCCTGCCAGATGTCATCCCGATCCGACTTGAAACGACGGAGCCTTAGGCTTTTTTAAGAGGTCGATCCAAGAAGTAGGACTGCAACAAGAAGAACAATGAGCAGCGATATAAGATCAGTAGATCAGTTCCTGATCTAAAAACTGCGTACCAGCCGTAATGCATTATGTTTTTAGACTATCAGAATATCCAAATCTTTGAACTTACACGATGCTTGGTCAACCTTGTTGTACTGAGTATAACTGAACTGCACTATGAAATGAAAATACTCTAATTCATGTGGTGCTAGAAGGCATTTGGCTGTAAGTCTGGGAGAAGGCCCACATCACCTCCTCCCGCAAAAAAAAATTGTTTTTGCGGGCCACAATGCATTGAAATGTGACACCGAATCTAGATTTGCCTCTCCCCAAATATATGTGAAAAGACGACCCCAGACCCTGATGGATGTGCATCTTTCAGTCTCACCCATTCATCACTGCCAGTAAATGTCTCCAAACAACATCCATCTGTCATTTTCCTCGCTCGGCGCAATCTGACTTTCAAGCTAACAGCTTTTCATTCCAGCTCTCGTCCAGTCGCTCTAAAAGCCGCGAATTTATTTCATTTTTATCGCATTTTGTTCATCTTCTGTACAATGGACGATATACGTGATATACACAGCGCCGAACGAGTGGAACTATACCTCCCTCTAGGAGACAAATCCTCCACATCAAGCTTTAAACGTCGCCTCAGAACTCACTTAGCTTATCCCACTACTGGTAATCCTATCGTCTGGCGAATGCCAGCGCCTCAAGAGTCAGCTCTGCTGACGTTGTGCGCCTTACAAATGCTCACATTATTATTATTATTATTATTATCACCATTATTATCATTAGACCTTGGAGACATTTCGCCTCTATATATCTAGTTTGACACTGACAACACGGCGCTCTACAAATCTGCTTTTATGTTACGTTATCTAAATGGTGGATGAAAAATTAGTTGGCAAATGAAGAATGGATTGACCACCAATCCGGGCAGTGAACAGAAGCAAAACTATAGTGCAACAAAATGAACTAAATTAAAACTATTACTATTATTATTACTACTAATATATGCACTTACAGGGCACGACGTCGCGGTATCGGTTCCGACTCCTATATTCCGGCCTACGAGAGTCGTGTAGGCTGTATTCATGACGTCGAGCCGCATCACTGCTGTGCAACCTCTGCAACAAACATCAGCGTCACTGGCTTGGTTAGAATGTCCAAAAAGATAACGGCATGAATAAATGAGTGAGCAGAGTTTAACGTCCGCTAACGGGTTATTTCTCAGAGGAGTCTTTCCACACAATTAACATCACTGCTAGACTACTAGTGATAAACAAGCACCAAAACAAGTTAACAACCAACAGAAAACACATGCATCAAAAACATTAAAAAGCAACTAAAATACAAACAAAGCGACCTGAGTTAACGAACAACGAGCTCAGCTATTGCTGTGGTAGCCGATCGTACCGCATATTACGTACAGCATAGCTACAGTCCGTTGGCTGGAATAGCCTTGGTCAGCATGAGTATTTATTTACTAAGTTTCAAACTGAAGTCTGCTCTTGATGCCTGTCAGTTTTGTAGCTGTTCGCTGTGCTTTGTGGCTAAACGATACATCATACAGGACAAGTGTCACAGATGTAAAAAAAGCTGAGGTAAAATTTAGAAAAAAAATTAAATAAATGTGACAAATTTAGTCAAAAATATCGCAAAAAAGTTTCCCATACGGCATACACCTGTTAAGATCGGCTCATATTTTGTGTGCTTATATCTGCGTACAGCTGTGGAAGACTGTACAGGGCTGAACAGTTCTAATAACCTTCCCTCCTATCATCTAGACAATCATCAGTCACTGAACAGATGTTCTGTATTTAAAGCATAGATGACGGACGTCCAGGTAACGGCGGAGTGGCCGGTGAACTGCTGCACCCAAGATAATGTCGGCAAGGTGGGCCAGCTGGTGCTAAATCAACACGTGCGCTTTTTCCACTTAGGTCTGAAAATTCAGAAGAATTTGGTTGGGTACATTCTGAGATGTGACGTGACATAATAGACGGCCGGATGCTGGGAAAATCATCAAGAGGAAGGAAGAAACGATTACAAATGCTAACTGACATCACCAGCGCGATTACAAGGTATCCTGTCACCCGTGTAAACTTATATCCATCAATCCATCAAGCCCATAGTACATGTCACAGATGTAAAAAGTTGAGGTAAAATTAAAAAAAACATTAAAATGTGATAAAGTTTTGTTCAAAAATAATAAAATCGCAAAAACGTTTCCCATCTACGCTATCTGTGGTATATACGGTACAGCGCTGCTGATTTGGGTGAAAGAAAGGGCATCCCGCCTGTCATCCCGCCCGCGCTTATTTGTTAAGGGGGCAACAGCCTAACGCAGGTTTTACTTGGAAAATGGCCGTAAGCACGGTGTGTGTACTGTACTGTGTGTCTGGAAATTCATGTATACCAGCATTACTCTGTTGCATCAGAGCTACAGCATTTAAACAGACGGAGACTTTTAATCCGAATCGCGTTGTCTGATCACACCACATTGAAGCATTCAAGCAAGCGCGTCAATTTTCGTCTCTATAGATATACCTACAATATTCTCTTTTCTGTATTCTGCCCAACTGCAATGCACTCATGACAATCTCTTCAGTCATCTACTTCTATCCCCGTCTTGAATTCAACTTCTCGTAAGTCTTACCGTTGACGTCATTTAGCATTTGTAACCGTTTTCTTCCTCTTGTTGCTTATCCCCGCAGCATCCTTCCTTCTATTATGAATTCGTTGTAACCTGCTTTTGGCAAGAGAAAGTGGACGCTTTCTGTGACGCGGTGCCGCGACAGAAGCCTCATAACAAATGCTGAATGGCGACGCATTAGACGCCAAACTCGGGCATGCTGGCTGCAGCGACAGTCCAATACCCAGGGACAACCGCCATCAGTCACAGGCTGAGATACGGTGATTCTTCTAGGAACTAGGACTATTACTAGGTGCATATACAGCCAGCAAACCAAAAAGAGATTGTGCGACCGCGAATCTCTTGATCTCTTCACAGAAGCGCATTAACCTGCTGAAGAATAATATATAATCAGAAAACCTGTCGCAAAGTCAAGGACATCGCTGAAAGCAGTTTATTACTGTCGCTCGCTACACGAATCGTTAAGTTTGTATGTCTGCACATATGTCAGCACTAAGCATGTGCCATTTACGTTTTAATAATACACGTACAACATCACACAATGGAAATAATACACGTAGTAATTAATACTATACAACAAACACTAAAAATATTATTATTATAAAATATTTTCTGTTGAAAATTATGCACAAAATGTATTAGATCATAATAATAATAGCTCATCACGTGTAGACACACTGCTGTTGCTCAGTACAACTGTGCAGCATCTTCAAGTTGCTAATGATTTGTCAGTTAGATACGGTTTCCAATTCCAATATATCATCATTTTCACCAAAGCCTGATTAAGTAAGCAGAGCTCAACGACCCTCTAGAGTAGAGACATAGTAGGTCAGTTCGGACATGAGTCTACAGACAATGGACTGCCCCGCCAGTGACAACCAAATGCACAACAACCAAGAATGCCAACGATGTTGCCACTTTCCGTCCGTAAGGCGCCCTTGTAATGGCTATACCGCGGACATGATACAGCACCTTACAAACTGTAGTATAATAATAATAATTATTATTATTATTATTACTATTATGAGAAAATACACATAAAAAACAGACACCAATAACCAAACTAATAATACATCGTTAAGACAGCGTAATACCATCACTGTTATTTCTTCACTGAACAGAAACAGCAAGCAACAAGTAGCAACGTCTCTGAATAATTCCGAGTAGAACTCCGAGGAGTTTGGAAGGCAGGAAATGTAAAACAAGGACTCAAAAAGTGCAATGTAAACAGTTTTTCCAACTTCAAAAAAAGTTGAAAAAAATTAAAATGTCATCGGGGCCGTTTTGGCGGATCGAGCGGAGAGTACGCCGGAGACTATCACCAATTTTTTCTTCAAGTAAAGCAATAGTTGAAACTGCACTTTTGTTGAGGCCGAGATGGTTACAGCAAATGCAAAAAACAGATATTTTTAGACACGGTGCACATAAAGACTTACGGCTTTACGGTTTTAACAGTATCAGCGGCGTCGCGTCGCGTCGGACTAGAGGATGGTTTTGTCGCTCAATATGTGACCGAAATGTAATCAGTGACCTCGGTCACAGACGCCAGCTGGGAGGTAGGCGTGTGGCGGGGCAGGAAAGATTAGAATGAACCGGAAGTAATCAACCTCACGGCACAGCACGGCATGGCCAGGCAAGGCAAGGTACTGACTGGGCAATCATCATTATCTCTCACTGCCTCAGTACACCAGAGTCACCAGTACACGGGCCTTTCGGACAGAATGGCGTGGAGCATGGCGACATGACCCTCAAAAATTAGCGTTGGTGGACAAGAGTGCATTTGCTCCCCCTCCCCGCAAAAAAATTGTTCATCGCACGTTTTAACTATTGTGCCAGAGCCGGATTTCGATTAGACCCTGTTCAGCAAAAATGTGGAGCATTCACATAAATTACCTGGGACATAAACTGTACAAGAACTTACCGTGAATTCAGGGTAACAAGTGTACGCTGCTGTCCGACATTGACTGGCTCGTGGAACCCCCTTTCTGTAGGGCCCCTGATCGTCTGAATATGACTAAATCCGCTTCTAAATTGTGCCCATCAAACCAAAGTCAACGGCATTTGTGTCGAGTAGCGGTTTATTTTGTTTACACTACATAATGAACTAATGATAATAGTTACTGGACTGAAAGTATTCTATTTTATGGGGCGCTATAGAAGGTTAGAGACTCAGAGGTTGCCAGCCACAATGCACTGAAACGAAAGCTTCTTTCTTCGCAATAAACTCTGATTTGCTGCACCCCAGTAATTCTGGCACGGTGCCCCCCAGTGCCTGGCGTCGAGTATCCTGGTACCTGGGCCCCAGAGTTCATCAAGCTCCAATGCAATTAAAGCCGACGACAGTAGAGTTAAGTTAACATAATCTGGTGTCGTCAGTTCGTCAACCTCAGAAAACTGTCCTGCGGCCCACCAGTAATCCACACATAATGATGTTACCTTAAGTGTCAATTATTCACAGAACCTCTGACCCACTGTCGGATAGGTGCCACTCCTTCCAACTCTTGAGTCCACATACACACCCTCAGGCTCACACATCCGTTTTAACGGCTATTTTCCAGGTAAACCTAGGTTAGCCGGCATTCTCCTTATTTTAGCACTCCTGAGCATCCTCACAGGTACGACACAATCCCATCAAGTCTTCCCTAGTGTGACGCAGTCTCTACAGTACACTATAAATCGTGGTAATACAAACAGCCACAGAAACCAACAACACATTCGACTCAACTCAACTGTACTGGATGCAGGTTTGAAATCACCATCATCTCATATATAAACGTCACAGGTTAGTAAAGCAAATAAGTTAAGTAAAGTATAGTACTTAACCAGCTTAGGTCACACTCAAGCTGTGCCATACCGACTCACCCAAGGACGGCCAGGCTGAGTTGATCCTGTAGTTGGTGACATCGGTGGCTGGTTACCGATGATGGAAAAATCCCAGAACAAGTCATCAGCTCAAGTCTCAGTCTTATAGCAAAATGGTGGCTCGGTCCAAATTTTAAATCTCAAATCATATTTTCATCCATTCTCAAAACCTGAATGCAATCTTAAATCAAATCTCAAACCTTAAAATACTGCGAAGTATTTAAGAAGCGATTCAAAGCGAATCATTGTTTGAATTTGCCTATCACTGCTGGTTACATATCAGGTGCTTTACCAGGCACAAAAAGCTACCCATCCCAGTACCAAAGAAACGTAACACGGATCAAGTACATCAACCAGACCAACAGACCTAAGCCAAACCTACATTGCAGTACCGTGTTTCGTGCATGAATATGCGCCTCCTTGTAACACTTTTCATGCGGCTCATGATACTGGTTACTGGACTATGAGTATTTTTCTATTTCATGGGGCGCTACAGAATGTCAGATGTTGCCAACCATAAAGCACTGAAACGAAAGCTTTCCCAAGTGCCCAAGCAACTGCTTTTACATGCTGTTAGTTTTTCAGCCCCAGGAAAGGTCTTCACCACCCACGTCGCAGGTACTGTGGTGGGGGGGACTAAACAGGTCAGTGTACTGTACTAGGTACTGTATTGTCGTGTGTATACTGAGGCTGACAACCTATACAAGTGCCCTAATCATGCACTTGAATATACACGCCGCCCGCGCTGTCCTCCCCCCCCCCGCTCTCAGTATAACTTAAAGCCTGAGAGTTAGTGTGACTCGGTCACCGCACACAATGCACAAGGTAAGTTCACCGACTGCAGTCAAAGTGTGCCACATATAACAGCCCATCACTTCGATTTGGATAATGCACAATCGTGACATCACTAGTCAACAACACATCTGGCATCCAAACGCTTATCACATAAACTGCAGCACATGATGGATGCTCTCACTATAAATAAATAAATTTATAAATACTTCTTAAGACTTATAGAAGGATCTATAAAGAGCAGTCATCGTTTAAAATTATGCAAAACAAGTCCAGACTTGATGTAAGGAAGTACAATCTTCTGACGAGAATAGTCAACCAGTGGAATTCACTACCGGATGATGTCGTGTCAGCACCAGCTACTGTGTCATTTGAAGCAAAACTGGACATTGTGTGATGAAATCAACAGATGAACATAGGCGTACCAGGCAGGGGACTGGGGGAGGGGGCTGCAGCCCCGAGTCGGGCAAATCCATCATTTTTCGGGCAAACGTTAAATTTAAATTTCTCGGGCAGAAGCCAGCAGCCAACATGATTTTGTTATTTATTACACGAAAAAAATGGAATTCATTCTGTCCAGCGAGATGAAGTGCCCAAAATCCGAGATTTTTACTAGTAAGTATTGGGTGGGGTGAGTCGGGCAAAGCAATTTAGCAGGTTAGCATAGCAGTTTTCTGAGTTTTTCGGGTGCTGTCGGAATATTTTTCAGGCAAAGATGGCTCAGGCCCCCTAGAAAAAATGGTCCCGTACGCCTATGCATATGAAATTCAACAAAAAGAAGATCTGATACTGTGATTATCTGGATCTGGAGAAAGAGGAACTGCTTCCTGCGTCCAGAAGTCTCCATGATGATGACGATGATAAACAACATTATTACAAACACTGCAGCTACAACCTGTACTATGTTGAGACTACCCGCGACATGTGGATAGGTCAGTTTTGGTAAGGGCCCCACCAATTCACCTGAGATCATGCAATCAGCGCGCCCAAACAAAGTGTTCATCACACTCACAGCTGAGTGCAGTCAATACAGGCGGCAATGTAATGAAACTGACAGGTGCAAGATAGAATAAAGTTCACATGTGCCGATGTGTACAACACAATGAGTACAACCAGAAGCAATTTGGACCACATGCGGACATGAAAGACTCTAAGGTAAGATGAACACATGCAAACCACTCATCAACAGCTTAATACAAGTGCAATGAAAAGCCAATAATGCTTTTGGACAACATTAAACTTTCATGTGATCCTCTATACAGGAGGCCACATTACCTACTGCACTCCATCTGTCTGTCAGTCTCTGTGTGGGCGTAATAGATTTATTATATGATCGTACATTTAGTACAGAAAAAAATAAAATAAAGAAATAACGGTAAGTCTAACAGTGTAGTGATTATGAGTATCTGACGTATAACTAAAAAGCTGCAGTTCAATGCTCATTGTGGTTATCTGCCAGCCTTAAACCAGTTGCCTACCTACGATGTGCTCAGGTCAACTCAGCCTCCTACTTACAGCGGGACAGGAAATAAGTAGCTTATGACCTACTGGGTGAACGGTTACACTTAACGCATCGGACTATCGAGCTAACGGACGGACTAGGGTTAGGGTTATGGAATTAGGGTGAGGGTTAGGGGTCCGATAGCCCATTAGTCAGATGCATTATTAAGTGTAATCCCTGGGTGATGGGGGTGACACTGTGGCAGTATGTCTGTAGACAAGGGTCCAATGATTGTAATGTAACTTAGGCAATCTACATCAAACAGCCACACAGCAGTGACAGATATGACTGGCAGGGCGCCTACTTAACAAGTACCTAATGCTGACTTTTTGAGAACGGCAAAAATTATTCAATTAGAGCAGGAATCAACAAGAAGCTCAGCTACCGCAGAGAAACAGCGCATCAGCTGCCCACATGGAGGGGAGTGGGGCTAGGCCCTCCAGCTCACTCTCACTCCTTCCACTCTGGCTACACCTATGCGTATGGTCGAATCCTAAACCCACAACAAACGTACGTCAAGCGTCTTCACTGTAGGATAGCTCCAAGACGATGGCACTAAGCACACTTTAAGATGAATCGGGCATTCAAGGTCATTCAAGGTCATCCTTATTGGTGGAATCCAGCACGGTGTGTTGTCGTAATGTGCAATTAATGCCGACGTTATTTCTGAAACTTACGAAGATATGGCAACGGGAAAACGGCAAATTCGTCGATTTCAACGACCCCACTCAAGTTTGAAGACGT
>Ga0056131_1000332_pt1 | contig 11142 bp, 8 predicted proteins | sample WorMetLIZISLAND1_2_FD_67480 | JGI IMG/M metagenome (GOLD analysis project Ga0056131, IMG submission 67480) | Marine gutless worms symbiont microbial communities from Max Planck institute for Marine Microbiology, Germany - Olavius clavatus LIZARD... ...
GTCCATGCGAACAAAAGACCTTTAAAAATTTGGGAGAATAGGGAGCGTGGGCGAATCCAGGGAGTCCCCAAATTTTTGAAGTACCCCCTATTATCTCAGGAATGGGTAAAGCTACAAACGTCAAATTTGGCAGATATATTCAGAGTTTCCATGCGAACAAAAGCCGATTAAAAATTTGGGAGAAAATGGAGCGTGGGCGTATACAGGGACTGCCCAAATTTTTGAGTACCCCCTATTATCTCAGCAACGGATAAAGGTACGAACTTCAAATTTGGCAGGTATATTCATAGGGTCCATCCAAACAAAAGCCCTTTAAAATTTTGGGAGAAAATGGAGCATGGGCATATCCAGGGACCGCCCAAATTTGTTGAGTACCCCCTATTATGTCAAGAACGGGTAAAGCTACGAACTTCAAATTTTGTGTATGCACATTCTTAGTATCGATCGGAACAAAAGCCGATTACAAATTTCGGGAAAAGTAGCCAGGTGCATAGTGAGGACTCTGGAAACTTTTCAGGGCACCCATATATTGGGCGCATCGCACGGTCTTCTTTGCGATAGCTCAGCTGTCTTATTTTAATCTCAACGTGCACGACAGCATATGCTATAGCGCACTACATGTCATCGTGCGTCCTTCCTTCACAAGGGTGGACGTTAGGGTCATGCAACTTTCACCACGGAGTAGCCCCGAAACATGTAACTTCACCGTGAAATTCCAAAGGGAACATAGGGAGTGGGGGCACCTAGTGACAGAGGGGTAGGAAAAATATGCAATTTTCATCCAATAAGTAGCCGTATCTAAGAAACAGTGCAAGATAGGACCAAAGTTACTATTAATGACTAACAGGAAATCACATTCGATAGCTACCAAAATTGATGATGGTGAACTGTTATAACTTCAAATTTTCTCGAATTTTGCACTACTCAGCAATTTAAAACGAATGTCGTTCGGAATGCATGGAGCACCCGCTAGTTACACAGCATGCTTACCTTTGCGTTACCTAGATGTCTTGTAACATCTATAGTTCTGACATGTGCCATGTCATTTTTAGAAGATAACTAAAAGATAGGGTCTACAAATAAGTGACTTTTTAGACTCGAGGCATATATCACAGTGCACACGGCAGCGTAGCACTGTTGTAAGGACCACCAGCAAAGTCTTACATTAAAACTATCATTACAATTGCATGTACATCTAAGTGTGTCCAAGCAGCTCATATATAACACGGATATTTGTGTCTAGATGACCCACCTTAGCTGGCTGCACTGCACATCGCACGTCCAAGCCCATCTAAAGCAATAACGTAAAGACCTTGAAAGCCCAAAACTGTCATTAAAGTTATCCAAATCCACTTTCAACATTACCAAACTTTACCAGATCACACAACTTCATAAACAAATCTGGTGTAATTATCAAACAAGTAGACATACAATCTGATAACTTTAATGCCCTCAATCATGCGGTGGCTTCATAATACCCTTGTTGTGCAATTTTCTTCAGTGGTAATTAAAAATGAGCTGCAAGACACATGAACAATTTAACACATGCCCAGCAACGCTGATGCTGGCCTCACATGTCATGGGTTTAACATCACTCTTTCATCAACACTGCTGTCTCTTACTGTCAATATTGTCATTATAAGACAAAGAAGCTCAGACTTATAGTTTAACCGGTTTCTGAAAATGAACAATAAACATTTGCTCATGTATCAATCCACATAATACACCAGACACACCCTCGAGGCACCATAATAATTGTGAATAAGCATAAGCATAACACGACAAAACTGACTTAATGTATTAATACTGTCTGTGACATGTTACAAATGTAACTCAAAATGCTGTATAACTTGTAACGATGTATGACAGACAAACATGTCAGTAGGTAGCAATAACACTATAACTAATGTAACTTTAAAACTATAACTAATAATAACAGTGTGGCAGAAGACAAAACAAGAAGTAATAGTGGTTGCATATACAATAACTTACCCGACATATCAGGATATACCAGTTACAGCCGTAACCTTCAATAATGTATCACATGTAAGAAGCATTTAGGTCCAGAGATCTCTTACGAAGCAAATGCACAATGTTCTAAATACCAAAATGATAATATCTAATCAGTATAAACATTACATGCATTCAAATCCACTCCACGTACATGTTTCAATATGTTCGATATGTAACGTATGTCGATACATTCCATAAAATAAACATAAAGTTCAGTAGTTTCAGTTGCTTAGACATCATCATAACCAGGCATTGGAAATTTCTGAGCAAACTCCTGCACCTCGGCCTGCAGTGCTGATAGCTTCTTCTTCGCTGCTGCATCTTCGTCGAGCTTCATCTTGAAATCTTTCAGTGTGTTGCCGGTGCAGCTCGCTTGAATGTCAATTGTGAGCTGGACGCCTGGAAGTAACAGCAAAGAGCAAAAATGAACACTACTACACTCCAATTAACCCAGTATTTTCCAAGCTGTTAAGTTGCTAATCTAACTGCTATACCACATCACTGCAGGACCGACAAAGACCACAACCGAATACTGATCGGAGGGTGGCACAAAGCCGAAAGGGCCCCAAGTGGTAGTGTGAGTGAATTATTTATTTACACACTTGACTTATCGGTTGCAGTCGTTGTCAAGGAGCTCTAAACACAGATGGTGGGTCTACTAGTGATAATACCTCCCAGGAAGCACAAAAATTAGCTACTTATGCAGTTAAACTTTGAACCCAGACCTGGTGACCAGGGGCTCTATGCAGGAATTACAGACTTAATATCATTTGCCAGTAGGGCAACACAATTATACTTACAATGTACACATAGCATTTCATATATTATTAAGATGGATATGTGACGAGGCCTTGATTGGTTTTGGGGGCTACACCAGGTGTTTCGGAGGGTGGGCTCACTGAGGTTTGTGCCAGTTCTGCATCACTGCAGCAGAATCACGCATATAAGAATTAACATCCACAGCATCCTAACGTCCTGACTCTGAACGTTGCAGTGTTTGGCTTTGTCCAACATTAGATAAAAAACAGTAGATAAAAAAACTGAAATATTTCAACAACAAAGATGAACATCACACAATAATCCAAAAGTCTACAACAATACCAGCTTTACTTTCCATTCACCCAACCTCATTTATTAATTTATTACATTGACACAATGTGAAATTACATGGCTAAATGAACTAAAATTACATGCTGAAATGAGTTATACAATATACATAGCAGGTAGTTGCAAATTTAAGGCCGTGAAACAGAGAGCAAAACAACAAATGGAAAATGTTTAGAAATCATCAGAAAAACAGGTCTATATTTCCACAAGGTTGCAGGAGTCTGATCACTTCATTTCTCATCACTGATTGAGGAGATGGCATTGCCAACTTGCCAAGAGTGTCTATAGAATTCAACAGCCAGAATCAGAGTTGTAACTAGGTACATTATTTAAAGTATGTATGAATTATCATCAAGAAGCCTGGTTTAAGATTGTCACTGTGAAATAACAGAGGAGTAACCTACACAAAATATGTTTCTACAACACAAACCCCTGTGAATGAACTCGGCAACTTTCTCCATGTGTCCTTCTGTTAATCCACGAGATGTCAGTGCTGGCGTTCCAAGTCTAAGCCCACTCGGACGCAGTGCACTCTTGTCTCCAGGACACGTGTTCTTATTCACTGCTATACTCACTTCTTCCAACACCCTTTCCACCATTGCACCTTCTGTTTTCATTGGCCGCAGATCCACCAGCATCAAGTGATTGTCTGTTCCACCTTCACCAAAAGAGACCTCAATTACAAACTATCACAGTGGGTGATGGCGTAGTGTAGTGGTTAGCACGTTGGCTTTGATCAACGTAGTTAATCAACACTGGGCCCAGTTAGTACCTGGACAGGTCTGCGGGTGGGTAAACGATCTCGGTATGTAACAAGTCACCTAGGTCAATTCAGCCTTCCATCAAACTGAGTACCAGCCTGTCTGGCTGGGGTTAAGGTGGGCTGTGTTCACTTGTGTCGGGTGGCAGGTAATACTGTGTGATCCCATACGGCAAGTGACACTCCGTAGCTGTGTCATGGGGTATGTTCCACTAACAGCTATACAGTACCTTTTACCTTTTACATAAATGCTTAACATTTCACTGTGCTTTAGGAACAAGACCACTTTGTCTTTGCACATAACTTAGCCAAACTATAACAAATTTTGGATGATAACACAAGCAGACTTTCAGCTAGAAAATGTATTTATAATTTACCAAATTACCTTATTTTAATATTTTTACTTACTTTAACATGTGATGACTAGATCTCGAGACAGAAATTGAGGCCCTTAAGTTAGTGCAGCATGTTATGCATATGAACTTCTAAAAAGTGACACGAAAAGAGACATTCTACTCTACTCTTTGACAAGTATTGACTATTTCATTCTAAAAGTATCCACATTGTGAAAGAACCTGTTTACAAATTCCTACACTAACTTAATTGCAATAGACAGAGATAGTTTTATCAAAATCACATCATATTTATCAACATCGAGTTCACGAGTTCAAAGTTGCACTATCATAAGTACATCAATTTCTATTCAGTAGATATAATTACACAGTAAGTACATATGGGTACTGATTTGATAAATTACACATAAACTCGATAGCTTTCAGACAGCTCATGTTGAAGGCCAAAAGTAATAAAAATCTATTATATTTCGGCTAAACTGTGAGCAAAAAAACAAAGTGGGCCTTTTCTTCTGTGACCCAGTGTATATGCAAAGCACTAGTCACACTGACAAACCAAGCTGATCACACTGCCACATAGGACAGTACTTTTATGGCGATGATTAATTACATACACATATACTAAATATTAATTAGTTGTATGCAGTACCATTGGCTATCTCAGCAATAGCTCACATTTAAAACTGTAAACAGAAGAATAATGAAAGAACAAGTAATCTCCCTGCATACACTCAAACAAAATGTGAATGTGAAAACTGCTGTGCGGTAGTATACCTGAGACAACAGTAAATCCCTTGCTCTGTAGCGCCATACACAGAGCCTTGGCATTGTCTACCACTTGTTTCTGATACACCTTGAACTCAGGGCTCAAAGCTTCCTTCAGTGCAACACCCACAGCTAAAAACAGCAAATCATACCTGATTAATAGCAGTAACCATACTTAGATGACATATGATTGCACACTCTCATTGCCTGGTAACAAGCTGCCAATAAACCGAATCACTTTACTATAGTCATGCATGAATGGGGTTTGTTGAATTCCATGACTAGAGAATTAATCATAATAATGCATCACAGTAATGCATAACTAAGTAATTTATTACAGATAATTGTGATGCACTGAACCACCACCATTGCTGTGCTGCACAGAACCACACCAAGCTTCGTATCATATGCACACTTATTTTATGACATCTGATAATGAAACGGTTGTATCTTGTAAATGTCATCCCTGTTTGCAACATTAATGGCCACTTGTTGTAAATGAACTCAGACACTCTCATCAGTCACTTGCAGCGACTGCACTGGCCTGTCAACACCTGCAGAGTGTCAAAAGCCTGAGAAAGCAAAGTCCAGAGGTTGCACAAGAAGAAAATGCCCTTATATTGATAGTACCCGACTCCTACAGCACAATGTAGCACTGACCAAGATAGTTGGTCTTATAAAAACCAGCCAGATCCATTCAACTATTTTGACACAATTCACAAGTAATGGACAGACAGAACTTCTGTATCATGTACTGTACTTGCATGCAACGTGTCATGTGGTGAAATATACCAGCGTCAATGACAACTGCTATTACATATTTCATCATCATACAGATGAATGAACTCACAGGCAACAAGTAAATTTTGTTAATTACTTTTTCGATGTAACAACAATCAGCAACAGACTTTATTCCACAAAAAGTAACTAAGTGCTGTGGTTAAATACCTCCATACAGCAGACCATCCCATACTGCTTGTACGATACAAAAAATATAATAATAAAATCCAAAATCTTGCAAGAGAAAAAAATAAAATTGTTGCTGGCAATTAGAGTAATGATTCAAACCTGCAATAACATTGTCATGTGGACCTCCCTGCAAGCCAGGGAAGACGGCTTCATTGATTTTCTTCTCAAGGTCATACATAATATCACCTTTGGGCGTCGTTCGGCGTACACCTACAAACAATTCCGGCAAAAGTTAATCTACAATATAGTAAACAATTAAAAAATTACTGCATGCTCTCACAACTAATATATAAAAATATTTTAATGTTTAAAAAAATTTCTTACAGTTCATCATTTCACTGATTCTCTACACAGTCTAAAAAGTCACTGCATTCTTGTTTAAACTCAACAACCAAAGCCTCTACATCATCTTCAGTATTTTCATCACACTATAACAGAGTTTGAGATCTTAGTCTATTCTCCTGAATAAGCAATTTTAAATGGTGACAATGGTGACACGGACAATAATCATAATAATGCTAATAACAAGAAAGCCAAGCAGTCATATCATAAGCAGACCAAACCATGCTGCAATAATTAACCACTGACATAAATGTGGGGGAAGAGTTCACGTTCACTCACAGGGAACACCACGCAGAAATTACAAATAACCAGCGTGACATATAAGCATAGGCATAAACAATCAGTAATTTTCACATGAATTTGGTAATTATCCGACAGCACTACACTGTTGATGTTAGGGGCTGCAAAGAGAGACGACACGAGCTAATTTTCCATGTGATTAGTCTCTAAGTAACCAAACCTATATGAACTTGACACTGCAACCTTGTAGACACAGATGCAGTTAGACAGATATTAGCATAGTGGCTTTGCACTGTGTGCACTGTGCGATAATAATGGCTAATATGTGCACAGTCTTGTCTCTAATCACTATCAGTTTGTTATTTATACTGATAAAACCAAGCATAAACATGCCAAAATTGACAATTACTGCCATTTTATGGGACCTGTGCATGATATCATATTCTGCAAATTTATAACATATTATTTGAAAACATATATTACCATTTAAATACTGCAAACAAATCTGAACATTTTGATTTTTGACACATCCTGTGACCTTGCACCACTGCATACTACCTTTATTCACATTTCACATCAGACAGAAAGACCAGTGTTCAATTATATCATGATTGTCTCAATAACAATTATTATAAATACCTTTACGGCAGAAAATCATGCCAGAGCGTGGACCGCGAAGAGTTTTGTGTGTTGTCGTTGTCACTATATCACAGTAATCAAACGGACTTGGCGTAACACCGGCAGCTACAAGACCACTGATATGTGCCATATCTGCCATTAAGTATGCATCCACATCATCAGCTATTTGACGGAATCGAGCGTAATCCATGTTACGGGAATAACACGAGGCACCTAAATGACAGATACATTAAGACATTTTAATTCAAGCTCTATAGGAACACAGAGATGTTAAAACTTACAGGTGCACAAATAAAAAGTTAACCACAATCACTAGTAGTTTGAAAAATATAGTACAATGATTTTTTAATTCTTAAAATTTGATCAACTGCACAACTAAAATACTGATCCTTTTCTCTGCACAGTGAGCAGAAGCTAAACATTTGCACGTCTTAGCTGAATACAAAAATAAACTGTCACATGCATATGTCACCTGTACATTGTACACACAGAACCTGTAGCATCTGCACCATGTATAACTTTATAAGCATGGATAAATTAACTGAAATTTCACAAAGTATAACAAATAAAACTGCTTTTGTCAACTATCTTTTAATCTCCCAATTAATCTTTCTCTTGAAAAATTAGCTACTAAAATTATAACTGTTACCAGATATGCTAAAATTTAACATACTTATACTCAACGTCATCAAAAACTTTGTCGCATTCCTGGAACATAGACAAGTTACATACATGCTGTAATTTATAGGCCAGAAAGTGACACCAAATATGTGACTGTACTGTACACATCTATGGTGCCTGCTAGCTACATATAAGATCAAATTACACATTGCACCTACCAGCAATAATCACTTTTGGACGAAAGAGACGTGCATTTTCATGCAGACGCTCATAGTCAATCAATCCAGTGTTCACGTCAACTTTGTATGGCATTGACTCAAAGTAAATCGATGTTGCTGAGATCTTACGAGTAGCAGTAAAGAACCCGTGAGACAGGTGACCACCATCAGGCAGATCGAGACCCATGATTCGCCCATGGGGCTCAACAATTGCAGTGTAGACTGCAAAGTTAGCCGGTACACCAGACAATGGCTGGACATTCACTGACCACCTACTGCTGTCCAAATTAAACAACTCCAGTGCCCGCTTCTGTGTTAGCCTTTCCATCTCATCAACGATTTCATTTCCACCATAATACCTACAAAAAATTAGCACATCTAAACTAAACATAAAAATACCTTTCTGAGCAAAATATTATGCTAAATATTTTTTGATCTTTGTCAATAAGTTGAGACCCCTATTCTACTCCTCTTAAATCCATCCATTTATGTCTAACCATGCAGCACAAAAGGTTATTCATAATTGTTATGACAAGAAAGTAAATAATGTGCTTCGCAATCAATGACAATCATTTATGACATCACATGCCATTCTTGTATTAATGATGTAGTAGAATGTAACATATATAAGCCATCAAAATAAGATTTCTTCTTCTTCTTCTTCTTTATCTTTCAGCATTTTGACAGGGTGCTTACTGCTTACAAATTTGGCAAATTGAAATTCCCATAGTTTTCCAGGCTTTCCAGACTCCCTAGACAGTCTTTTCCAATCAAGCAGAGTTAGTTTTTTTATTTGTAGTTTTTAACTGGCTCCAGAGGCAAGGGTCACCAATACCTTTTGGTACCATTGCTGGATGAACATACCAATCCCATGATTCAGTCAATGTAAAGGGGTAGCAGCCAGTGTTGTTAATAAGGATTCGACCTACAAGGACAAGGACAAAGACACAAATTTTGCCCTTCAGCACAAGGACAAGATCACTGGTGGCGGCAATACTGTGGAATGTCACCAATACAAACAACCATAACTCAACTGTAACCTGACCTAAGATACCTAATCCTAACCTTAATCACAGCCTATGTTGGTTTATTTATGAATGCCAATGTAGGTGTTCTTCCACAATTTCGCCACATTTACTTAGACAAATAGCAATTAAATTAGTGTGTCGATGTATGTCACACGTATTAAAGGCAACTTGAATGCATAATTACTAACACACTGACACACTGCTGTACAATAAATATGGCTAAGTACCGGGACAATTTATTCAACAAATGACACATTATAATGTATATACACATATTAACACAGGGACCTGCGAAGCTTTGAGATTCGATTCGAATTCGAATCGGCCATTCCGATTCGATTTGAAAGTGATGGGCCGATTCGAAAATTTTCGAATCAGCCGTGCCTACACATTGCTCGTCATAGTCAAACGACTAAAACCATTAACGGCACTTAGTGGTACTGTATATATACTCGCTAGCTCTATGAGTGATCATACGCCAGTACTGTTTAATATGCTTGTGGAGGGGAATGAAAAATCTGCAGTTCTGCACATCTCTTTTGTTTCATTTGTAGTTAATTATTGATTACTGAACGCCCCACTCGATTCATATTCAGTCGGACTGTCATGGAACATGTTAAGCCTCATCCAAACTGGGTGACTCTGCATGCTGTAGTTGCCGTTTTCAGCGACTATATTTGTGGCCGATTCGATTCGTATTCGAATCGTAATGCCCGATTCGATTTGGTATTCGATTCGAATGCAAGCAGCCGATTCGCAGGTCCCTATAACAACATAAAATACACATATATGATATATGTATGCATAAACAAGTAACTGTGTGTATAAAAGTATCAATGCCGAACATGGACATACCGTTGACCAACATGTCCTTCTGAATACTTGTTTGTGAAGCAAGAACCGAGTGCCTGCAGTACTGCTTTACTGGCAAAGTTTTCACTTGCTATCAATTCCAAGCAACGTTTCTGACGATCCTTCTCCTTGTGAATAAGATCCAGCATGTCAGGGTCTATGACAGACATGTTCTCTTGCTGACGAAAATGTCCCGCATCTCCATTTATAACAGACATGATACCAGCTAATGGATGCAAGATCTGCAACACAATACTGTATAATACTTTCAACTAACTGATCACAAGTTCACAACACGAATTCAGTAGTGTCAGTTATGGTTAAATAAATATTCTTATTTTATATTTACGGACGAGATGACTGTACAATAACTGTCTACAGCCTGCATCCTCTACTACGATGATACGATAATAATTTGCACTGACGACAATGCCCAGTTACCAACAGCCAGATCGTAACAGAAATTCGCGGGACCGGTTGCTGAAGTTGACATGATAAAGATGGGTGAACCGGTGAAACTGTAGCTATATAACGATACAATTCGTTAAGACAGAAAAGTACACCACCCTGATAATAATACGCTTGAGTTTAGATGTCAGAAAAATAAACAAGACCAAAGTTTAGAGCTAATACTCAACACTCAACACATCCAACACCAAATACCGCCAAAGCGCGAATGAGAACGTGGACGTTGCCGACGTGTTTTTTATACCAGTGTGTAGACTCCGCCCTATAAGTAACATAACGTATCAGCTGTTTAGTTACGCAGTTGAAAACTGACAATGGCAACAAAAAGGGGTGGAAAGTGGAAACCCAGAGAGCAAACTGCCCCTACCACGGACGAAATGTGAAGACATGATAGTTAAGGGTCCGCAAAGTGGGTGTCCATTCATATTTTGCAAAAATGCCCTGGCTGAGTGAGTGGCTTCATGTTTTTGCTGGCGGCTGGCCCATTTCATCATCATCATCATCATAGAGAAGACGGAAGCAGGCCTTGAGAGGCCTCTGTATCCGTCGAGCTCAAGATCCAGTTTTTAGTTTCTTTTCTTTTGCTCGTTCTACTTTTATACACCGTTTGTTTTTTCTACTTTCAGTACTTCCTGTGGCGTGAATCTTTCATCATCATCATCATCATCATCAGTTTATTTGTTCAACAAAGTATAATAAGTGACAATAACAAGCCAATACAATTGCAGCAGAGTTGAAACAGGAATGACAAGGCTAATAGCACTTAT
>Ga0056131_1000333_pt1 | contig 11139 bp, 4 predicted proteins | sample WorMetLIZISLAND1_2_FD_67480 | JGI IMG/M metagenome (GOLD analysis project Ga0056131, IMG submission 67480) | Marine gutless worms symbiont microbial communities from Max Planck institute for Marine Microbiology, Germany - Olavius clavatus LIZARD... ...
TTCAATGGGAGATGCCAAAATTCGCCCCCCCCCCCGTATACACTAACCCCTTAACTTATCAACATCAAAATTGACACACGTGATGATGTGATTACGTCCGCCATGTCTCTCAACATGCAAAGTGGGCTAAAATCGGTTTGCTTCTCTACAAATACGTGAAATATAATGATTTTGTGAGATTTTCCTTTCCTTTCCTTTTTTTATTCTTGTCGTCGCCTACGGCTGAACCGATTTTAACGCACGATGGCTCATATGACGTGGTTTCGGCAAGGAAGTGCCTTTTGGGGACTGATGACGAAACATAATGTTTAGGGGGTCAAAACCCCCCAAAACGCAAATTTGGGGGCGGGAATAGGCGTTTTAAGCCACATTTGTAAAATTTTCAACGTCACCGTTATACACTGTCAGTGGGGTTCTTCTGACTATGTGTAACGGTGAAGTTGAAAATTTTATAATGGTGAAAAATTGATCTTTGCTGTTTTATATTTCTAACAGCAATGTCACCCTTAGAGTGTTTTTATAAACTGAACAGCTATATATATTTTTTTTACATAAATTGACATTTATAGCTGACGTGCAACGACGACAGAATTCTTTCGAATCTTTTACGGTCCGAATTTCGATTAGCTCGCGACCAGACCAATTCCGACAGCCTTCTATGGAATCTATGTGTTTATACACATCGATTCCACTTCGATAGACACGTAAAACATATAGTACACCGTACCATGACCTACCATCTGTTAATCGAATCTTTGCTGTTAGGCCACAACAGTATTGTTAAACGTTATAAGTGGCTGATCTGGCTCGTTGATAAGCAATGCCTATTGTCTAAATAGCAATAGGCCTAACTGCTGACTGAGACGCCAAAGGCATCTACATGTAATATAAAATTTTTGGACACGTTAACAGTGAGTGTCACAAATTGTATGCAGCCTCGCCCCGCTCCCTAAAGTCACCAATCAATGTGCACAAAGATATACACCGTGTCCGGAAAAAAAGGCAAATAGTTTTCTCTGAATAACTTTAACACAGTTTCATAATGTTTGGCATGAACCATCGTAACAAAATAGAAAATTTATTCCTAACATTATCACATCGATACGTAGTGATGATGTAATCGTGAGGTCATTAGAAACAACGTTATCAGGTACCGCCTTCGGAAAACATAGGCCTACAACAATTAATAACTTTAGGAAATTAAAACGCGCTGTCGTAATTTTGTCAAACAACACGAACAAAATAAGGAGAAACTAGCAGTACAACGAAAGACTACCTCAACCAAGTAATGTTGCCTCTTTACATTGCAAAATAAAACGCTGTCCTAGCCGTTACACAACAGCACCAAAAGGGACAAAGCTCCACAAAAAGCAGAAGTCTGTTACTGTTTGCGCATATTATTGAGTTGATACAAAGTTACTAATGCTAGCTTAACTCAAAATCAATGTTTACAATGTGTAACGCCGCCTTGACGCATGCTGAGATACTGCGACTGCGCGAGGCTACTAAACTGAACAATTACGGAACGAGCAAGCTGGGCGATATCCACTACCAAGCAGAACCGAATTTATCAATTCTTCCGAAAATTTTTCAACCTCGAGTCTAGTTTCTGTTCGCATATTCTTTTAACAACAGACTTGCAGTGTCGTGCTTTTCTTTTTGAAAAGCTTTTGTTAAATGTCCATCTTTGTCTGTAAACGGCATTTTTGATGATGACGTCAGATATGACGTCATCTCCACGTAACGATGTTGAAGTGTTCAAGTTGGGTTTAATTTTCTCATGTTTTAATACGCTGAAGTGATAGGATGATTCGTGCCAAAAATTACGAAACTGCGTTTAAATTTGTTAAAGTTATGCTGAATACTATGTGGCTTCTTTTTTCCGGACACGGTGTAGTTACTGTCATACAATAATGATCGGGTCGTTACGGAGAACACCACAACTCTCACCAGGTAAACTGTGGGTTGCAGGAGTGCTGGTTGTCAAGGAAGCGTTAATATGAGCGGGAGCGCACGTGCTCTGACACTGCTTGGCGCTGTCAAAACGATTGGCGTTACCACGACAACCGCCGTACGTAAACATTCGACATCGGCCAGTCTGCGTGTCGTAATACCAGCGAATGAAACTGCCTCGACATGGTCCCACTGCCATTGGTTGCAAGCACACATCTGCTCCTGTCACACGCACCACATTGCAATCACGCTAGACGCATCTCTCTGTCATTAGTCTATAATTACCAGCAATTTCAACAGCTATCATTATTGCCAGAAGTAAAAGTCAAAAATCAAAGAAAATAAGCAAAAACAAAGGCGACATAGGCATTTTTACAGCGCGTCAGCATAGCTTGCTATGCAGAGTGTTCTACTATAGCTGTATACATCGATTATAGAAAAGCTTTTGATACTGTGCTACACGCAACCTGATTCGAATGTTGGAGTGCGCTTTCTGGGCTCATTGTGCAAAGCCAATTTATGTAAACAACAGAAAGCCATTGTCAGACTGGCCAAGTATGAAAAAAATCAGGTATATTATCGGTACAGAATAAGGCACGGAGTATGGCAAGGTTGCATTACATCACCTTATTCACTCAACCCATAGAAGAGGTCTATGATTCAACCTCTAAGAAGATGAGTTCAACACTTTGAAGCTGACCTGCAAGAATTACTGACAGAGTTGAACAGGCTAGTTCAGAAGCGGGACTACAGCTGAATATAGCAACGGTAGATGGTAACAGCGAACTGAGTGAAGCGAAAGAAAGTCGGTTAGAATTGTTAAAGGAAATCAACTCTTTTGTATATCCATGATCACTCTTCACAGAAACGTGCGAATCAACCTGGATATAAGGAGACTTGCAGTGGGAAAAAGTGTAATGCAATCACTCTCAACAGTATATGGAAATAAGAGAGTGATTTCCAGTGGACTGGACTGGCAGTGAGGGACTGAGGGTCACAGGTGTACGGGCCAATTTTTTTTCTCGAGGACAAGCCATCTTTGGCCAAAAATTTTTTTGATAGCGCCTGAAAACAGCTGCTATGCTAACTTGCAAAATTGCTTTGCCCGACTCACCGCACCCAGTATTATTAGTAAAAATCCCGGATTTCGTGCACTTTATCTTGCTAGAGAGAACCGTTTTTTCTTTAATAAACACAATTTTTTTCATTTTTGGCTGTTGGCTTCTGACCGAAAAATTAGCATTTGCCCGAAAAATAATGGCTTTGCACGAGTCTTGGGGCTGCAGCCCCAAGTCCCCTGGCTCGTACGCCTATGGTGAGGGTTAGACCTACGGAGAGAGGATCGACAAAACAAAAAAGGATTCGAAATATGGTGTTTTAGAAGACTTCTTCGAGTGTCGTGGACAGACCATTGAACAAATGAATGGTTTTAGAACATATTGGTAAAGAAAGACAGTTGTTGCTAAAGCTAGGTTCTTACTGAAATATCATGCGGAAATCGACTGTTCGGAGAAAGATGTCACACAATGACATAATGGTGGGAACAGGTCTGAGGAAGGCAGAGGCCAAGGTTGAAGACCTCAGAGACTGAAGTGACTTGAAGATAAATACGGCTGTGCGAGTCATCAAAGATAGACAAAGACGGTGTATAATGTTCTGCTTGCCATGCACCACCTAGCTTCTTCAATTGGACGCAGCATATAGAAGACGACGACGACGACGAACAGCATATTTTGTATTTTGAAGATAAAAAAAGCAGAAGTAGGTGGATACCAGCAGATTGAGCGTCACAGTCCAACACATCGGCCGTACAAGTCTGCGTCTGTTGAGTTTCACGCTGACAGCGAATCATGTCATCTTTATTAAGGAAGTAGCGAAGACGCTGCGCCACGCCTTCACCGCACGTGACACTGCACGGGGACCACGACGACCACTGCGTTACTGCGCAGTCCTCGTCCACCGTCTCACAGACATTCTCAAGACCTACACATCAACGTAACATAACATCAGCAAACGGAACAAGATCTCCATGTCCGCATCATCACTGGCGTCAACTACGCCGGGATGCCGGGGACACACCCCCAATATAGGGGTGTCCCCGGTATGGGGGAAGTGAATGGGAATATCCCCCAATATTATTACGTACTTTTGGATATAGCAGACCAATATTAGTCGTCCTCGCCCAATGACAGCATTTAATGATGTCTATTATTCATTGCTTTGCTCGAAAGTCCACAATTGCGTGTGTGTCAGACTGTTTTTCGCAGTGAAAATGCATAAAACCGTGCACTTTTCACTCGAAAATTCACAAAAAGGTTCTTCATCCCCAGTGGACCCCTCCCTACACCCACACTGCTCGTAGCCTCCAGCCACTCGATCTCGCGCTCTTTTCACTCAACTCGTACTCTGAATATTACTTCCGATACGATACGCGATGGCGCCGTTGGCGGCCGCGCCGCCATTTTAATATTCGGTTTAACAGCTATAACTCCGTCACTACTGCACGTTTGAACAAAATTTGGCACAGACACTTATTGCAAACAGTTTCATTTTCAATTGTATTTATGATAAAATCCAAGCTAACACGGTGCCGATATTCTCAAACTAGGCCTATTAAGATCGCCATAAGTCAACAAATATTCAGATATTTTTATTAGTAATCATGTGCAGTAAATAGAAACAGAAATTGAACAAGAGCTACCGATGCAGTTTTCGAACTCCATGATGGGTAGCCCACACATGTTTTCGTCAACCATAGGATTATGATAGCTTCGTTTGCGGACTCGTTGTCCAACGCCGCACGTGACTGAGCACTCCGACCAATCGCCCCACGCCGACATGGCGCACTTGCCGCCTACACGCACAATATACAGTTTTGTCTGTCCAATGCCAATGAATAACATTTTACAGAAAAAGAATGTAAAATCTCTTTAACGCGTTAAAGTTAAAAAAATGTAATTTCTATATGAGACAGGAAATTTACACGAAAGGGCAGTTTTTACCTGGCTTGGACTTGTCTATGTCGCCAAAAACACCAGCAAACCTTTTGGCCTCAGACACAAGTACAAACTCCCCCGTAGCTCTTGGACCACACCGAGCGATGACGCCAGTTAATCACGACGTATATGTATGTCACCGTCTTGCGGGACATTGCTGAGCACCTCGTTCCGCTTCGCGGTGTCAATCGGCAACGCCGCAGTACGTCTGTCTCCATGGTTCCACGCCGAATATTGGTTGAAGTGGCGTGACCGACGTCGATTTAAAATGTCGGATTCGACGAACACCTGTTCGATCTACATCGCCGCAGGAGAAGGACAAGTATGGGCGCCAACGGCTGAGGCGTGCAGTCGCTCCTCGGAGTTGCTGTGGTGTGCATGCAGTGTCGTCGCTGCTTGGACGAGATTATGACGTATCCAGTACTACCGACAACACCGGTGACGGATTTCGGTGTCCCCCCCACAAAGTTGACGCTGTTTGCTCATCAGCTCCGTCGTCCCTCCGTTCCTTCCTGGTTTACCTCGCGGTGTGTAATAGGGGCATAGTTAAAGTACTGACGTCACTGTGGATAGGAATGAATAAATGAATAAAATAGGATGTGCTTTGCCCTGAATCTGATTTGTAACGGCATATAAATATTTCCATTTTTTTCAGACTGGGCTCTCGGTACGGCGCGATGCACTAATATTACGGTATTGCGATCGCATGTCGTCCGTCTGCAACGCTGGTGGATTGTGATCACATAGGTTGGAAATCTTGGAAACTAATTGCACAATTTTCCCAACACTTTCGCTGTTTGTAGCCCAAAGGCCACTTACTTCCAGGGCTAGGGTTAGAGTTAGGGTTACAGTTATCAAGTTCGAGCTTAGCTTAAATAGCTTTTACATACTTATTAATGGGCGACAGTGGAGAAGCCGAGTGTAAACAAACTGGCGATATTTAGAATAGTGATATCCGTACAGTATCCATAATGTAAATAATGTGGAGATTCTTACGCAATCGTCCACTCTATTTTTGCGCTTACATACAATTTTCAGGGCACTCATATATTGGGCGCATCGCGCGGTCATCTTTGGGATAGCTCAGTTTTCTTGTTTTCAAATTGGCGGAGTGAATCGAATAATTATTGAAATGTCGCAGCGCCATAATACCGGCAACACTGCAGCCGTGTAATGATCACAACAATATTATTAAACTCAGTATAGCAGTTTAAGAGTCAAGTTTAAGAGCTCCATTCAAACTTAATGGTTTGTTGAGTATCAACGCCGCCGACTACAACGATGAAATTCTCTTACCATCCTGTTGCTGCATCATCATCAACTTCGCTTTCTCCATGTCCGACAGCCCAATGAATGGGTCGTCATCTACCTCAGTGAGGTCCTGGTCGGCTGTGTCCTGGCAGCGGGAAGCAGTTGGTGGAGGTGTGACTTGTACGCTAAGACGGCGGATGTGAATCCTGGCCAGCGGCTGTTGAGGTTCAATGCCGTAGAACGGTGATCTGACGTCATCAGGCCACGAGTCAGTGATCTGCCGGATCCTTTGCTGAGGGTCACTACGAGCGTTTGGCGACTACATCCACACACAACAATCATTATCTGTCCCATTGCTATAGCACAGCATGGAACAGAATATAAGCTCACCCGTTTGATCTGTCTGTCTGACTGTCTGCGCTCTCACGGTCGCGATTTTTATCGGATTTTGACAAAACTTGGCTAGACCTTTGAAGTCGAAAACAAAAGAACCCTTTCGTTGTACGCTCAAAATCCAATAAGCATTTCTCCCATTTTGCCCCAAATTCGTATCCCGACTCGATAAAGCATTTACAATGGAACACCCCCAAAATTAGAGTGGAATAGGGGTGGGGTCAGGAGCACAAAAACTGCAGTATCTTCGAAACGGTGCAAGATAGGACAAGCGTTATTATGACGCACTAATAGGAAGTCGCTTTCGATTGGTGCCAAAATCAATGATCTGGATGACGTTGAACGGTCGAAACGTCACTCTTGCATAAATAAAATATTTTTACATAGCCTGCCATAAGAACTTCAACAAAGATAAATCCATGCTGTCAGCGGCAAAATGTAGATCTATGATTCTAGTGGGTAGGACCGTCAAACGACAGTGGGGTTGGCGAAGTTTGCCGTGTTTAGCGTACATAAGGGTTCCCTTATCGACTTTCAATAGTTCTTGATAAATATGTAATGAAAATTATCACTTAGGAAAATAAATACTTATAAGTTAACGTTAATCTAAGTAGCCTATTAGTCACATCGTTCATACCAGTGACCTGTACGTTCAATTTCAAGTCATGGTTCGATTTTGATATTTATACCGGCGCGGTATTATATCACCATTCGCCATGATCATAATAGCTAAAAATAGGTATTACGCTTGGTGAACTTGTGACCCACAACGCGTAATGCCTATTTATAGCTAGCCTACTAAACAGCTGAAGTTCTTGCTGAACCCCGCGAATATCCGCATACATAACCTTATATTTCCAGAAACTAGAATCATAGGTCTACATTTGTAAGACTGAGTCGCGAAGCTGATCAAAGTTAGTGAACGTATAGTTGTGACCACTGTTGTTGTAACATTTCTTAGCGCTGTAAAATAATCACATATTTACGATCACCGTGGCTTTTTCCCGGTCGGGGGCCGTGATTTTCGGCTATCGCCGTGTCTCACTCTCACGTCAGGGCCGTTAAAATCAGCGTACTGTGTGTAATTTCAGCATTTGAACGGTCGCTGATGTAGGACTATACAAGAAGCCATGCTGTGGGAGAGAAACCGCGCGATGCCGTTGTAAAATTTGATACCTATCGAAATTTACAGCCGCATCGCGCGGTCCTCCCTGCGATAGCACGGCTGTTCTGAGATCTTGCTCACAACAAAATCCAAGATGGTGCAGCACGTCATTTTCAGAATATCGCAATAAGTCAGTTGCTGTAAAGATATGTTTACAAAATTTATCAATTAGATGCAGTAAGCAGTTAACTTAAAAATACCGACGCTCGTAAAATAGAGGCTACACGAAGTGCTGATTCATGTTCTCACATACCAGCATACCAGCAGCCTGGAGACGTGGACAGCTTAATGATTGATAACTGAGACAGACAATTTTAATCTTAACATACAGGCATGGACAGCAAGAGCGGCACTTGCCAGTTATCCCCGAAAAAGGTAAAAATAATAAAAACATGTAAAGCGTACTTTATCGGAACAAGCTACTGTTCAGACGTGTGGTAAATGTAAGAACTGTATTGTGGACAATGTGGAATGTTAAAAATAATATACACAGGCAACAGTCGGTGGAAGGCGAACAAGGAAGGTGGAGGCGTTGTCGCTTGAAAATTTTCCGCAGGCGGCCGAGACACATGGTTATCATTATTCCAGTTTACTTTCTTCTGCAGTGTCTCAACATAAACTAGCTAACTGGCGGTAGGTGAGCCCACGCCCACCAGACAGACAGACAACGAACCATGTAAGTGACGCCGTCGTCTGTGCCTGCGTCCCACGGATACAGATCTATCGTCTTGTCACCGGACCAAGTGCAGTTACTGAGACACACGTCCAGAGCGCTGACGCCTGCAGTAAACATTTCATAGTAGGCCTAAGTGAACCTGAAAATGTCATCAGCATCTGCTCTTCATTGGCAACACTTGTTTAACCCATTCACTACAAACGCATACATGATAAAATGTTATTTGATGACTGCTCTCAGTGCTCTGGTTGAAACAGCAACCTGTTCTGAAACAGTTGAACGGAAAAAGAACACAGGCCAGGCCTACACTTTCATCCTATTCTTCGCCATCGTGCTGTAACCAGGGGCGGATCCAGGAATTGTGCTAGGGGGCGCTATGGCTTTTAATGGGGGTCTGGGGGCCGGGTCCGATATGATATCATAAAATGACAAGTGCATTTGGTATGAACAAAGACGTAACGTCACTAACAATAAATGGGTAAATAGTTAAACGTAGGAATTTACGAGAGCAAAAAAACTTACCAACACACCAATCTGGGCTGGGTCCTAGCATTGTGATAAGAGATACAAGATGGCGTCTGCGATCTGCGCTGAACCTTGCTGTTCTGTTCTGCACTAGCCCTTCTGGCTCCGACCACCAGATTCCAGTTGTCTTCATAACACTCCGCACTTCGCGTCCCTATCAAAATACCTTAAAATTAAATTACCGAACAGCAGGCCAATACGTCCTTATTACAATAATGCAGTCTAGGAGCTCCAAAATGGAGGGATTTTGATCAAGTGTGAAGTGGGGTTTGTTCCGCAGCAATTTTTATCAGTTCGGGGCCATTGTGTTTGGAACATACGACACGGGCCACGACTGTCTTCTGAGTCCAACTGCGATCAAACAATTAATCACATAATTAATTGTGTGATTTATTCATAGTTTCAGTACAAAACCAACCAATGAAAACTTTTCTGTTTCTGCAAAAAAATGGTTTCTCTCTATACTGCAGCATCTGTTCCACGTATAGGCCTATACGCAAACTATACGACTACTATATACGATTAGCGTAATTAATCACTGCCGTACAACGACCTGCTCTGCTTCAGAGCAGGTCCATAGTCCACAGACATTGACATTTCGATTATCGTGAGTGTAAAATCGAAGTCAATTGAATCACTGACTTCGGTTTATACAGCGCATCAGCATAGCAGAGCGCTGTATTAGCTATTATAGATTCCGTCCGTCTGTATGTCCGTCTGTCTGTCACTGACCGGTATCATATCAAAATAACTCAAGCACTATCATGCGGTCTTTACTGGAGGATAGCCACATAATTTTAGTTTCCTCATGTTAATTTCCTCACTTTAGTTTCTTCATCGCAAAATTCCAAGGGAAACATAGGCAGCAGGGGGCAACGAATGAGAGAGGGGTGGGAAAAATACGCAATTTTCAGCCAATAAGTCACCATATCTCAGAAACGGTGCAAGATAGGACCATGGTTACAATGACGGACTAATAGTAAGTCGAATACGCGCTTTCGATTGGTACCAAAATTATCGGCCTTAAGATGATCACCTTGAACGGCCAATACGCACTCTATGCGAAAAGATGCGTATTTTGGAGCCAACTGCAAAAATTTGAATGAAGATAGACCCATTTTCAGCAAAAATGTAGGCCAATGACTTCCTGGAAATATAAGGTGTATGCGGATACACGCGGGGACGTCAAACGACAGCGGGGTTGTCGAAGAGGGAATTTTGGAGATTTAGGTGGCTAAACTTTAGAGATAAGGCTAGCAATATTATATGGTGACATGCTACCCCTTGTCGGCTGTAACTTGCAAAATAAATGACCTTGAATGACCTTGAGTGGCCATTTCATTTCAAACTCTGTTTTCATGTCAGCATATTCAACTTTGAGGAATAACTGCGTGAAAAGTAGTAAACATAAAGCAATATTGTGGGCAGCAGAAATGTGTGTAATGAGTCTAAGTTTTGGCAATATAAATTATTTCTAGATATTCGGAAGCGTTTCTCACACAACTGTCGTCAACACGGAGTGGGATGGTTAAAATGGACGATGCGCTGTAAACGTCGATACGTACCGAAATTTACAGCGGCATCGCGTTGACCAACCTGCGATAGCACGGCATCTTGTGTAATATCTACGTTGTTCAATGCATTGCACAATCAGTTAGCCAGCCTAGATAGACATGCGCAGTTGACGCGCTGTTTCTCTGCGGTAGCTGAGCTTCTTGTACACTCACGGTAATCGAAATATACGGGCAGTGGCGTAGCAAGGCTCTGAGGGGCCCCGGTTCAACAGTAACTTGGGGGCCCCATGGGCGTATCCATGGTTTAAAATGTGGGAGGGACGGTAGGGCGAGGCCCGTAGGGCCGAAGTTAGAGGCCCGGAGGGCCGAAAGCGGGCGTGGGATTCTTGGGGAGGGGCAGCAGCTAGCGGGTCTGGGGGAGCGCTGTAAGCTCCCCCCAGCGGGGTCCGGGGCAGAGCCCCGGCGACCAACAGATTTGTAGCATTTTGACGTGCTCAGAACGGCCCTAGTGCATAGCGCGGTTATGCTACAGTAAGTCGTCTGTCCGTCCGTCCGTCTGTCTGTCTGTCTGTGACGTTCAGGTATGATTTTCACACAGGTTGGAATATTTCGAAAATAATATCACGGCCAAATAGCTTAAGGCCCATGCGCTTGGTGACCCCAACA
>Ga0056131_1000335_pt1 | contig 11137 bp, 6 predicted proteins | sample WorMetLIZISLAND1_2_FD_67480 | JGI IMG/M metagenome (GOLD analysis project Ga0056131, IMG submission 67480) | Marine gutless worms symbiont microbial communities from Max Planck institute for Marine Microbiology, Germany - Olavius clavatus LIZARD... ...
ATTATATGCAACATAAAACAATAATAAATGATCAGTTTACACTATACCAGCCATACTAAGGCCTACAATACAATATATGCAGCATGTAATATAGTGGAGGCAATCTACTCCTTTACAGTTGCGGGTTTCGGAATCGACAGTATGCATAGGTGTAGCCAGAGGGAGAGTGCTGGAGGGCTTAGCCCCCCTCCATGTGGGCATCTGACGTGCTGTTTCTCTGCAGTAGCTGAGCTTCTTGTATTCACAAGTCGAGACAATGAAAGCGTTAAAACAGAAATCATGCAGTGATGAGTTTTTTTTAGCCAATCATGCTGCTGCACGCAGTTTGATTGGCTATTGGCATCATACTGTCATCTGTCTGTCTCTCCTTAACATCGTGTAGTGTGGCACTCAGGTTGGAGAAGTTGTGCCATCATGTTTCTAGGAATGGACTTTTCATTTCTTCAGACACTGTTGCTGTATGATATTTCATTTAGCCAGAAAACAGCGAATGGCTAAAAAGGTGACAAGCATCCGCGGCAGGCTTCCAGCACCAAAAGCAAACATTAGTTCGCAAGTGTAAATAATAAGTAATACTCATGCTGGCCATTGGTATTCCAGACAACAGTTTGTTCTAGCTATACTGCATGTTGTATGCAGTACGATTGACTATCACAGCAACAGCCGAGCTTCATGTTGTTACTTAGTTATAATATGCGTTTTGTCATATTTCATTAAAGCAATGATTGATTGATTGATTATGAGATTGACTCTTGTTAGAATAAGAACTTTTACCCCAGTTGCAGTTCATTCAGATGCACTGGACCTGCATTCCCATCAGAAATAATTAAGCATTTTTTGAAGAGTTTTTACACTCTTAAAAATATTGGTGGTCAGAAGAACCGTTCGAGTAATTGATTGAAGTCTTGCCAAAGGATTGCCAGCCAAGCAGCTGGAAACTGTTCACAGATGAGACTGCATGCAAAGGCAACTGCAGGGTTGGTCTAGTTCTAGTCATCTTCATGACTGAATGCCACTAGGCTGCAGAAGATGTGCAGACATGCTTATAACTTCCACCGTAACTCCATTTCCAAGCTTTCACAACTGTAATAACGTGTATGCTTCCAATTTTAGTCTTAAAACTCTTGCTGAAACTCACATGCAACGTCAGATTTGATGGACAACATAGAAACAAGACAGCTGGCAAAGTTGACGTCTCCAGTGCATTGGTACTGGTGCATAACTGATTGAACCAGTTGACAGAATCAGCTGAGAATGGCCATGCTAAAAAGTGCAAACAGTGCATGCAGCTGTCTAAAATCATATTTACTGAATAAGCGGAAAACATTACGAGTGAAAAGTAAGATAGTTGACGGCACCGTATTTTTGACTGCACCATATGCACTGTTCAGACTGCACACACTTTTTAGTGTGATTGGCTGAAAGGATCTTTGCCAGCAGAAATTTCACTTGACAGCTATGCTGGGCATATAACACTTGTGACCTTGGTGTATCACTGTGTGCCGCAACTGAGGTATTTGTGACTGATAATAGATGCCATATTGTCGTATCTTCAGAGATGCTGGCGGAGAACAAGGTTACAGTCCATTGTAAGCAATTGTAAACAAGTGAGTTAAAGGATTTTCAGTATAGATTTAAATGTTAGACAGACCACCAAACGTAATTTGGTTGTTTGAAATGCATGGTCACTTTTCATATGACTCAATTGAATATGTTGTATGGTTTTAGGTGGTCATGTAGTTGAAGCTCAGGGAGATGAGATGACAAGGTAAGCAATAGTGTAAGACTCACCTCAGTGTACTATGTGCTGTTTCTGCTGTAGTGGGAATGTGGGATATAATATTATGGTAGTTAATCATCTGTCTTATACTGTGTATCATGCTGACAGATTGTGGTGAACTAGACAATCTTTTAACTGACATATTTAATAGACTCATTACTCATTGTGAACTTGGTTAAATTTTTAACCTTCAGCATCCCATCACCTGAGTGATAACAAGCAACAGATATTCATGAAGTGTTTATCGGTGTTACCTGTTGTTTGATGGTTGGGTCGTCAACCTCTTGTTCGTTTATTCTAAAGCATGTTGGACTTTTGTTGCAACAACCTACTGACTGACAACAATCAAAACTTTTTCATGAAGTTTTAGGGTGTGATTATTGAACTTTGAATTTGTGAAGTTCTCTGCAGAATGCAGATGTTATGAATTGTTATACTCTGTAGTAGTAAGTTCTACAATTGTTATTATAGCATACTGTTTAACTTTTTTCACTTATTTAACTAGTATATTATTTTATGTGCAACTGTGCATAATTTCATTTTTTGCTTGTGTTAGAATAATTTGGGAGTTGATCAAGGAGAAACTAATTTTTCCGTATGTCGACATTGAGCTGCATTCCTTCGATCTTAGCATTCAGAATCGTGATGCAACGAATGACCAAGGTGCACAACAATTTAATTTTCCGCAGTGCACTTTGTGTGTAATTTTTTACCGTGCACTTTGTGTTGTGTGTCGTTGCCTCCGTGCAGGAGGTTATCAGTTAACTTTTGCTTGTCTTCCTATCTCGTACTCCATAAGTTACGATGACTTTTTGTCGTGAAATAATGGGAATTGGTAGGTAGGCCTTTGTACCAGACGTGATCAGTTCGATTTTTAGGTGATCTTGAATCCCTTACTGGAAACAAATATTAAATTTGTACTACTGTATTTTCTACTGGGATTGCAGCAGCTGGCTATTCAGCACCGGGATAAAAATTAAATGCAGCTGTGCGTTTTTGTTATTAATTGTAACTGCAGAGTTGTTTCATATTATGGTGGGGATGAATATAAGAGAAATTGTCACAACTGTTAGAAACAGCAGGTTGATATCGGTTGCAGCAGCTCTGCCTCCGCCATGTGGCTCTTGTTCAGTTCAAGGGCCTTTGAAGGCTAAACAGCAGAAAATCGCTTTAGCAAAGATTGGCTAAATTTCCTCACTATATGATCAATCAGTCACTCAATCAAATCTAGCATTTGTAAAGTGCTGCTTAAGCACAGTTCTCAGAGGCGCCTCCTATGAGTAGGCTTACACAAAGTCTTAAGGCCTGATTTGAACTGTTCTTGACTATCAGAGCATTACATTGACATGTCTATCTAAATTTAGCTGACCTTAGTTTAAATTTACCACTAGTGAACTTGTCCCTGATTGTATTCCTGTACAGTAAGTCAAAATACATGTACATTGTAGTGTAGTGATGTGCATATTAGTGGTTAATTGTTTGTTACAGTTACTGTTGAATGTGCTAATGCCATAAAGAAATACAACGTCGGTGTTAAATGTGCAACAATCACCCCTGACGAAGTTCGCGTGGAAGGTCATTGCTCAATGTTGTTGTGTCATTTTAACCGTATTTTAATGTCTTCAGTATGTGATTTTTATTTTGTCTTGCTGTGTGAGCCACAGAGAAGGAACTTGACAGCAAAGTGTGCGTGCATGTAGCAATGTCTGCTTGTTTGTGGGTGGTCTCAGGTTCACAGTGTGTGAATTATAGCCATTGCTATGTGCAATATATCACCAGTACATACTACTGCAAGCATTGTAGTAGGAACCAGGGAGAGAACCAGGTAAACCGGGAACAAACAGGGGAGCACAAGATTGTGTTTACCTGAGAGGAGGCTGACAGGAATGGCACCAGGCTGTAGCCTATCTTATCCACTTGTTTATAGACTGAGTCAAGGTTAATATCACATGCGCTCCACAAAACTGCACATGTTGTGCTGTAGTATAATGTATTTGATGCTACCATGTTGAGACTTGTTCTTGCATTGCGTGTGCACAGTGTATGTTTATTTGTTATGCATGATTTTCTTCAGCATTGCAGAGCAAGTTTGATAGTTTACATAATCACAGTCAGCTAGTAATGTTAGTAGTTAACTTTTCTTTTGTATATTGTAGAGTTTAAACTGAAACAAATGTGGAAGTCTCCTAATGGAACAATACGGAATATTCTTGGGGGTACTGTTTTTCGGGAAGCAATAATATGCCGAAATATTCCAAGGATTGTTTCAAACTGGAAGAAGCCCATCATAATTGGTCGTCATGCTTTTGCCGATCAGGTTTGTTTGTATTTTCCTGTTTGTTGTTGTTTCATAATTTAAAAAATGGTAAGCAAGTATAAAGTTGTGGTTTAATAATTCACCTCTAGTGGTCTTCAGTTGTTTTTTTTCGTTTTGTTCTTACGAGGAAGAAGAAAGGTGCATTTTAGCTTACAGTTGTTTTTTGATTTGATGTATTATGACTGATGCATTTTTGTTTTAAAAAGTAACATTTGAGGTTTAAAAAGTAATGTTTGAAGTTTATATATCATAGTCATGATGTTACAAATACCAGCTTGGTAACAAGATTACAGTTAATGATGTATTCATTTTTGTGTTGGTTAGTATCGAGCAACGGACTTTGTTGTTCCTGGAGATGGCAAACTGGAGATCAGTTTTACGCCAAAAGATGGTGGAGAAGCTATGCGCTACACTGTGTTTGACTTTGCTGGCACTGGAGGAGTGGCATTGGCTATGTTCAATACAGATGCAGTATGTGTTGCTGCAATGTCTGTTCGCTGTTTTTTCTTATGTTACTGTGAGAGAAAGTGGCAATATTTTTTGGGAGATTATGTATGGAGTGTTTTCACTGCCTACATAACATGTTTATCACGGAGTAGTGCAAGCTTAATGTAGGCAAGGTTTGACTCTGTAATAATACCTCATGACCAGAGGTAACCACACCTACGTGCACTAGGCTCTGTGGGATGACATTTGTCGTAATTGTAGGATAATGGGTTTGTAGTTTTGCACCGATGTTGATGAAAGTCCTGCTGCCAGCCAGAACACCACTGAGAAAATCTTAAGCAAGTTTCTGAAACCCCGTGGCCTCTGTCACCACACACATGTGAATGTAAGTCTGGGTTAGCCATTTCAATCTCCAATGATCCTTGTCATGAGCATCCTCACGAGACTGGCCAAATCTCTCCAGGTCCCCCTGACACCATGCCACCAAGTCTTCCTCGGATGTCCCGTCTATTGAGTTGCCTCAGTCTCCATCTTCATGCATCTCTTGAGACAGTATGCATCAACTTTACGTTCAATTTGTTGGCCTATGTCACCAAACTGTGTAGTTTCAGTTGTGATACATGGGGATATCATGCAGCACATTCGCCTACTAATCATGTAGCTTCGGTTGGTGTTTGGCTGAGCAGGGAGTTAAGATCATTGCTGTATCATAAGCCTTTATGTCCCTGGGTGGTCACTTATCTTGATCTACTGATTATTTGTATATCATATTAAAGTAATAAATGAGTTTGTTGTTTCTAACTTTTTGTAGTCAATTCGCGACTTTGCACACTCGTCATTTCAGATGGCGCTGTCAAAGAGTCTGCCATTGTATATGAGGTAAAGACTGCTGCATACCTAAACGTTTTGTAACTTGTGTATTGTAGTTGAAAAGTTAGTCTACTGAGTAAGAGTAGAGGAAAAGGTTTTTATTTGTCAGTTGTATTTTTTGCTTTCCTTTACTTATCAGAGATTTATGTAGTCTGTTGCACAAATTTTTGTTCACTGCATTGCCCATTGGTCATCTGATGAAAATCTGGTTATCATTATGTAAAGGGCATTTTTAGAATAACATTCACTGATTGTGTTTGTGAATATCCTGTACTCATTATATTGTTATTTCTAGCACAAAGAATACTATTTTGAAGAAATATGATGGGCGATTCAAGGACATATTTCAGGAGATCTATGAAAAGTAAGAAAAATACAATCTCATACTGTAGCTATTAACATTAGGTATATGATATAACAACAGGTAAAACTCACAATGATAGTGAATATTGAATATGAGGAGCACATAGTATCTGGCAGATTATGTTAAAGTTATTGAGCGATAATTCTTGTAATTACGTTAATTGTGCAATTAATTATCTTAACTATACATTAAATACAGTTTTAATGGATATCTTGTTAATGTTCAAGGTAGGTATGCATCACGAAATATTTACCTAGGAATCTAACTACAGTTAAAAATCAAAAGTTAGAGGAATAATGCAGAACTCAAAATTCAAACCGTAACAAGAGTATTGGTGAAACAACTGAAGTTTGATTTCACGAGAGGTTTCAGTTGACAGTGCTGCTGTCTTCGAATGTTGTTTGTTGTTCCTTTTGACAGTGTTAAGCTGAGGTAGCCATAAGAGAGGAAATTTAGCTGTTACAAAGTAATATTGCATAATATTAAACTGTAATGATGTTAATTGTTTTAATCTGAATTAATTCTTTAACGTGTTTTTAGTTAACATGTTCATTCGGTGTGCTTAGTTTTGAAGGAGTGATGTTAAGTGGTAAATAATCCCCAGATTTGGCATGGGGCAGTAACATTGTATTGGTCACATTCTGGTGGTTGTATGAAAAAGTGACAGCTGCTGGCTACTGAGGCAAAGCAGGTGGAAGGTGTTAAGAATTTTGTAACAGGGATATATACACTGTGTCTGGAAAAAAAGAGGCCTCGGTTTTTTCTGCATAACTTTTACAAATGTAGACATAGTTACATAATTTTTGTGGTGAACCATCCTGAGGACTCATTTTGCTAAAAAATAGAAAATTTGTTCCTAATATTATCACCCCACTAAGTAGTGATGACATAATCGTGACGTCATTACAAATGATGTTATCAACTTATCACGTACCGACTCCACGGAAAAGATATGACAATATTTTGTCTAATAACTTTAGAACATTAAAACGCATTGTTGTAATTTTTGCCAAGCAGCATCAACAAAGTAAGGAGAAACTACAATGGAACGAAAGTCTACCTCAACTAATTAATGTTGCTACTTTACCTTGCAAAATGAAACGCTCTCCGAGCCGTTACACAACAACACCAAAAAGGGACAAAATTCCACAAAAAAGCCAGGCAAGAAATCTGTTAGTGTATATTGTTGAGTTGTCTACACCAGAAGTAAAAGTTGATATAAAAGTTATTAATGCTAGTTTAACTCAAAATCAATGTTGACAATCTGTAACGCCTCCCTTAACGCATGTTGAGATATCACGACGGCGCGACACCACTGAACTGAACAATGACAGCGTGATCAGGTTGGGCAACGTCTGCTACCAAACAGAACAGTTTTTTTTCAGTTTTCTTCGAAAGAGATTTAATCAACGACAACTCTAGTTTCTGTTCGCATATTCTTTCAGCAATTGGACTTGCAGTGTCATGTTTTTCTTTTTGAAAAGCTTTTGTTAAATGCTGTCTTTGTCTGTAAACGGCATTTTTGATGACGTAACATATGACATCATCTCCACGTAACAATGTTGCAGTGTTGGGTTAAATTTTCTAATGTTTTAGTACAATTGAGTATCAGGATGATTCGTGCCAAAAATTAGAAAATTGTGACTAAATTTGTCAAAGTTATGCCTAGAATACTGTGGCCTCTGTTTTCCCGGACACGGTGTATATTGGCTGGTTGTCCATCAGTAATTTTTCTACACTTAGTACTTGGACGTTTGTATAGTGTGAGTCATTAAAAACTTTGGCAAAAGAGGATTGACTTTAATAATTTTTCACTGTTGCATTCTGAGTGGTTATTTCTGTGACTCAGTTTATATAGAAGTCGTTCTGCATTGATGTGGCTAGGCTTTGTAAGAAACTCAGATGTTTCTGTTGTGCTGTGAGAATCTTAAAGAAAGTAATATTTTCAGAGAATATCGGATGAAGTTTGAAGCCAAGGGAATTATTTATGAGCACCGACTGATTGATGACATGGTGGCACAAGCTCTCAAGTCTGAAGGAGGTTTTGTCTGGGCATGCAAGAACTATGATGGAGACGTTCAGTCGGACTCTATTGCTCAGGGTCAGTCTGTCAACTTTGTTTACTTATTAATTATTATTACATTGAAGCACACACATTATAGTAATGATCACGACCATACATTGTAGATATATGCACATTATAGTTGTCTGATGTTGAATCATTTGTATTACTTTACTTGACAATTTCGTTCTGTTTTCACTTTGTTCATGTCTGTCATACCTACAGTTTTAGCGTGTTCTTTTATGACCATTAGAATTTTAAAATTTATTTGCATAATACAACACTTAATCTGTGTTCATTCATTTCAATTGCTGATCGGATTTGCGTCAACAAAACTGATTTTGAATAACTGAGCAGTTGCACTAGGTGTTAATTATTATGCAGAATGATCACAGTTGTCACATTTGCAAGGTGAACATCTGTATCACATCTGCTGCAGATCTGTTCATAATGGACTTATAAGAGAATATACACAGTAAACCATACAACGTTTTTGATGTTGTTTAGTGTGTTCATATGTTCTATCTCTGTTGTGTCGTAAGCTACATAGGTTTCAACCCAGCTTACTCATCACAGTGTGGCATTCTGCCCCTGCATTAAATATGTCATTATTATTAAGCCGCTATACTGTTTAGTTGGTGTTTGTGAGAATGTGTACATGGTGCTTGTTACCGTAATGTCTGTGTGACTGTGCAGGATTTGGATCTCTAGGAATGATGACCAGTGTGTTAGTTTGCCCTGATGGTAAGACAGTTGAGGCTGAGGCTGCTCACGGCACTGTCACTAGGCATTATCGTTTTCATCAGCAGGGCAAAGAGACTTCCACTAATCCAATAGGTTGGTTAAAGCACAGATGTTAAATTCAATAATAAACTTGATCGCCACTTAAATGAGATTTTTTATTAAAAACTTTCAACCCTTTCTGGCCACCACTGGCATCGGCTCATAGTAACACTGCTCTAACACAGATGTATTCAAGAAAAGGCTTAAGACATTTCTGTTCCAAAGTGCATTCGTCACAGATTGATTTTATTTTGGTTTTTATGTATTTTGGTATTTTTAGCGCCCCTGGACATTTTTGTACACGTATAGCCGCGCTATATAAGTTCTCAACGTATTGTATTGTATTGTATAATGGCAGTTGGGTTGCTGCACATTGAGTAAAAAGTTAACGGTTAAAAGTGATGCATATACATGTAGCTGTTTATGGAACTCCATCTCACAGCTGTGAGGTGTGACTTACCGTATGGGATCACACAGTGTTATCTGCCACCCGACACAAGTGAACACACCCAGCTTTAACTCCTGCCAGACAGCTGATAATATGTCATTGTGTATGGTGTTTTAATTTTTATGTGTGTTCCATATTTATGAAATTGCAAATATATTTTAAAGAACATATAATTTTATTTTCACTGTTATTTGTACAGTGAATTCTACATACAAGTTAACCAGGTTAACTGTGAACTCCTTATTAACAAAAATAATATTTTGTTTATGTTGGTGGACTTGTTTGGCTCAGTAATGCAGTTGTTTGTGCATGTTCAGCATCAATATTTGCATGGACCCGAGGTCTTGCTCATCGTGCCAAGCTTGACAACAATGCTGAGCTAGCTCGGTTTGCACAAGCACTTGAAGACGTGTGCATTGAGACAATTGAGGCTGGCTTCATGACGAAGGATCTTGCACTCTGCATTAAGAGCATCAATGAGTCAGTGCAGTCTGCCTCGTCAACATTTTACTTACTGTTTTGTCTTGTGCACATTTTCCTAAATTGTGATGATGATTATTGAATAACAGTAATCAAATATGTAGTACAATAAAACGAAAAATAACAATGAACTATGGTTGCACAGAATAGCTGCAAAGTGGTGTTTTTGTCTTGCATTATTCTGTTCTCAAACGATGTCAGCTTATTATTGCAGTTGTGTTTTAGTACATTATTCAACGATTTTACTGCTGCTAGATTCAAGAAACTTTCTAGTGATATTAAGAAAAGCAACCATGCTGACCTACTGTTCTCTCTATGGAGGTGCAGTGGTCACTGGCTGAAGCATTTTGATTGCATAATGCTGTGCAGTTCACTAGCAGCAGCATTTTATGGGGTAACTTGTCCATGGCTTAGTGGGGCAGGGTAGCACAGGATCGGAGACCCGGCACTCTTTGATTTGCGCAGTCAGTACGGGGTCTCTTGTTTGTAACTTCAGCATGCGTTTATCAACATAAAATACCACCCATAATGCACCCAAACTCACTATTTTCAGATCAAAAATTCGCAAATTTTTCTAAGGAGCAGAAATGCACCCTGCCCCTCCCCAGATCACTTCCCTAGTGGGGAGGTGACACCCTCCCACCTACCCCCTTGGCACCTATGGCACTTTGACCCTTGGCTTGTTGTGGAGAGACAAACAACGGTCTTTCTTGGACCACTTTAACCACCGCTTGTGTCTAAAAATCTTGAGATGAAGAACAAGTCAGAGAACCACAGGCAGTCTACAAAATGTCAGCATAATTTGAACTTCATTTCTTGGGATAATAATGTGAGAAGGGTGGTGGAAAGGATTTGTGGCATTGTGATGAATGAGATGAGATGAGATGAAAGATTACCTCACAGATTTTTGATGTCGTTGTAGTGCTATTACCCAGATGAGAAGGTCCCCGGTGGTGTGTTAATGTCAGTGTAAACTATCACACATAGGAGAGGTTGTGACAATGTTTCATTCTCTCCTTGAATGAGGTTTGTGTGATGATGGAAGTTTGCTCATGCATGCTCATTGCACAGAGTCTAGCCATTGGGGACGAATGATGGAAAGTCGTGGAATTTGTTATTGATAGGAAAGTTGTTGGCCTGAGAGTAGAAGTGGATGCAGACTGTGTAATGCACTTGAGTAACAAACAGCCGCAGTGTAAGCTGGTACTGGTAGCAGACTTGTTGGAATGCAGTGACTGCTCATGACAGCTAATCTTAAACAACTTTTTGACTGTGATATAACGAGAGATTGTGATGTTTTGAAGCTGTTGTCAGTGGGTACTTATATGCTGGTGTTGTAGTGTTACTCGGAGTGACTACTTGAACACGTTTGAATTCATGGACAAGCTAGCATCAAACCTCCAAGCCAAGTTGTCCATGTGATTTGCATATACAGCTGTTGCAAAGTCACTTCTTTAGCATTTACCATTTTTACCGCGCGATGCTAGCGCAGAGCGCGGTTATGAGATTGCATGTCGTCCGTCCGTCTGTCCGTCCGTCTGTCCGTAACGTTTAGGTACCGTGTTCAAATAGGTTTGAATTCTTCG
>Ga0056131_1000336_pt1 | contig 11127 bp, 13 predicted proteins | sample WorMetLIZISLAND1_2_FD_67480 | JGI IMG/M metagenome (GOLD analysis project Ga0056131, IMG submission 67480) | Marine gutless worms symbiont microbial communities from Max Planck institute for Marine Microbiology, Germany - Olavius clavatus LIZARD... ...
GTATAGATTACGTTGATACTGCTGCGCAATCCTAAATGGGGGCCGATTTGGTGACTTGCGTACTATATACCAAGGCTGTCGCGCGCTTCCCTTTGCGTTAGCTGGGCTTTCTTGTTTTTGTTAATTACTGTGTGTAAATTGATACGTAATTAAGGGCATGTCCTAGTATAAGCTACTCTAGCTTTTGGCTCATTGCCATTCCATATTTTATTTCATTGTTGTCATTCGTATTTGTTCAAAATTTATGCAATAAATGACGATGATGATGATGATGATGATGATGATAGTGTTTGACTGCTGGCTGTTGTAGACGTACGTTCCGTATCGTGACAGCAAGTTGACACGTATCCTCCAGGAGAGTCTTGGTGGTAATGCACGCACCACGATGGTGATATGCTGCTCCCCCGCATCATACAATGAACTTGAAACCAAGTCAACGCTACTTTTTGGACAAAGGTATATTCGGCATAAATGTGAGGTTTGATTTATAGGCAGTGCTACTGGATGTGCTGAAGCATGCCCATGTGTGAACTAAGGTATGCTAAGCACACCGTACTTTAAGACCCTTGCATAAAGTTTCATTGGCACATTTAATTCCAGTACACTGTTTTGATATGATTTTCAAGTCCCAAAAAGCATGAAAGTCAAATTTTAGAGCCCCAGACCCCACTGGGGGAGCTTACAGCGCTCCTCCAAACCCCCTAGCTGGTGGGGAGGGGGCTCGATGCTTCCTCCTCAAGAACCCCTCCCCGTTCTCGGCCATTCGGGCTTCGTGCTCAGCATACCCACATTTTATTCCACGGTGATGCCTATGGTTTGATTGGTCAGCTGTGTTTTCGGCTGGCATCGTCTGTATTCATAAACGTTGTGATCATTGTTATTATCATGGTGGATATCAGTGTATTTGCACTGAGATGAATTCTGCGAGTTGTTAGTTAGACCAGTCTGTGTTGGTGACGTGCAGAGCAAAGACGATCAAGAACTCAGTGATGGTCAATGAGGAATTGACAGCCGAGGAGTGGAAACGTCGCTATGAGAAGGAACGTGACAAGAACGCTCGAATGAAGGGAATCATTGAACGTTATGAGGCAGAGCTGGCAAAGTGGCGAGCAGGTCGGTTTGCTACAAGACGTTGTTAAGTTTCTTTAGCTAGCAAAACAGCACATTTCACACATGCCTAGACACGTTTTTTAGATTAGGAACTCCTCTTCTTCTGCTTCTTCTTTTTTTTCTTGTGACTGTCTTCAAAAAAAGCCTAAGGCTGCATTATTTCACTCTTACCCAAATCTGTCACTGGCCCACCCAACCCCATTTTTGAGGGTTAAGCTCCAAGCTCCTTGTGGTGCCTCCGTAAGCACCTTTTGTGATTGTGAACTAACTGTCATACGTATGCTTCTCAAATGTCATCACTACAGTATCATAGGACAGAGATACGTTTCCGTTACAACTCTTAAAAAGAGTTATTTGAAACGGTCGATGCCACTCTGTTCTTGATTTTGTTAAAGATATTGGTTTCTACAATCATATTTTATCCAGTTTGTTTCTGTAGTGTAATTCATTTATGCTGTTTTTATAGCCTAAGTTGCATACTCTATCTCTCTTTATTATTTTAATTGTGTGGCACTTTATAGCCTTTACTGTGCTTCGTGGTGCCACCTGTCAAATGATCAACTGACAGTAACCGTGCTTTCCCAGTTGCTGGCCCAAAGACCTGGAACCCCCTGCCGGCAGATGTAACAAGATGTAACATCTTCCAATCTGAATACACCTTTTGCCGCCAGCTCAAAACATGGCTTTTCAAGAAGAATTTTTTCCGGACATCATCATCTGATACTGACTGCATCTTGACTATTAGCTTAGGCTTGTCTGTTCCAACTTTGAGACGGTTCTGTCGTTTAAGGGTTACATTATGATATGATATGATATGACATGCTGATAAGAAACTGCTAAGTCACTCACGCCTCCATGAGCATTGGTCGTAGATGTTGACGGGTGAGTCATAGTGGTAGTAATGCTTGACAGGTGAGTCAGTGCCGGAGAGTGAACGTATGAGTGAGAAGGAGTTCTTGACAAGTGATGCCCTGAGTGCATCGAGCTCCACCCACAACCTGCCAAGCATTGCACAGTCAGTGCTGGGAGCCACGGCAGCACGTGGCGGAGTGTCTGACGAGGAACGACTTACCTGGGAGGAAGAACGACAGAAACTCTACCTGCAGCTGGACGACAAGGTGAGCCAGACATTGTAATTACTGCTGTGAAGGTACACTCTGCGTTCTTACACTACGTCACAGCACTACAATCTCCATCCTTCATCATCACACAACAGACAGTTACTGGCATGTACTGGCCACTTGGATCCGCCAGTTGGAGGTCGATGTCGGTCTCGTTGTAGATGCTACTTGGAACTTGCTTGCTTGCTTGATTGATAAATTGACATGGCCAGTGAGCGTAAAGTTTAGAGGGTGCAACGACCCGTGGCCAGTCAAGCAGTCCAGTGAGTGAGTAACTGCCTGGCCACCTCAATGATACCAACTTCATCTCACGATTAGTTACTCTATAAGAACTGTTATTTAATCTTAATGTTAACATTATATTGTGACTATCATAACTGTATACAGTACCGGCCTGGCTTTCCACAGCTTGCTTTTGTGTGTTGTGATGCTGTGAACATGTTACACTGTCACATTGTGTGATTGGTTCGTTGTATGGATGGATGTGATTGGTTCGTTAACAGGATGACGAGATCAACAACCAATCACAGCTGGTTGAGAAACTACGTGAACAAGTCGTTGAGCTGGAGGAGCTGATTGTGACTCATCGCAAGGAGGCGGAGTCTCTACAGGCCGAGCAGCAGAGAGTTCAGGCTGAGAACGATTCCGCTAAGGATGAGGCAAAGCCGACTTTATATGTTTGTTAATTTTAGACCTTAGGCCTTAGTCCGTCCCATGCAGAGCACACAGGGCAGTCCAGCTCTGCCATTCTGTTCTCTATCAATAGCATTATCCAACGTGTCTTCCCATACGATGTCCATATGTTGAGTGTTGCACATAACTGTGTCCTTCCAGATCGTCCACATCCCCACCTGTTGTCAGGATCCCAGTTAAAAGCTTTCTTTACTGGTCTGTCTTCTGGTATTCTTATAACATGGCCCAACCATCTGAGGCGACGTTTATATTTTTATGTGCATAATATTTGCTTGACACAGTTATCTGCTGCCTCAGTTTAGTCTTTAATCAATAGCTGGACTTACCAACTGCACGCCAGCTCGTTGAGCATTCTTTGGTGCTCTCTGAGTACATAAACTTAACAACTGTTTTATTTCAGTCATTATACAGAATGTACGAACGTGCCTTCAGTGCTTTGATGCTGTTGTTGGTTAGGTGACAGGAAGAGCATCTGGCCCGTAAAAAATTCTGCTTCAAAACCCCTTAGTATATTTTGATTGCAGTTAATATAAGAAATATTAAATGTTATTTATTATTATTATTGTTATTGTTATTGTTATTCCCTCATGGCGGCTTTTCTGCCTAGTGCTATAATTGAGTATTTTGTTGTTTAGGTGAAGGAGGTGCTTCAAGCTCTGGAAGAGTTGGCCGTCAACTACGATCAGAAGCTACAGGAAGTTGAACTGAGGAACAAGGAAAATGAGACTTTGAATGAGGATCTGCAACGCAAAGCTGTGAGTAGTCATTTTGTGCTCGATGTTTTGACTTGCTACTGTGTTGAGGATTGCCCGTGAGAAGGGTTGTTAATTATCCAGAAATTTAGTATTTGGGGGGAAATTTCCCTGAAATTTCTGGAAAGATTACCGCCAGCTTTGGAATCACCTTGGAGTATGAATCAGCAGTTCACTGTTGCACTAACAATAACAATAACTCTTATTGCTATTGCTTAATTGCTACATGCACATGCATGTAGAGCCTGCACAGTACAGCAACCACAACACAATTAAGCAATAGCAATAAGAGTTATTGTTATTGTTAGTGCAACAGTGAATGTTTTACCCGTTTTGCATCATACTAAACTGAGAATAGGTGGATGAGTGACTATTGCTTTCAGTAGTTAGGTACTGATGGGGAATTTTTTAACTTTCCATAAATTTTGTGAAAGATTAGAGTAACTTAATTTCATGGAATGTCCACATGTTGTCAATCCAGTTTTATTTTTGGGGGCGAATGATGAAGGTGCTGAAAGCTCGGAGCGAGACGTGAAGTGCCAGATTCTGGATGGGAGGGTGCACTACAGTGTGGGGCAGCCCCTGGAAAATTAGTTAATTAATTATTGCAATTTTGCATGCAAATCAGTACATTTGGGTGCTTTTGGCATCATTTTTGGGGCAAAAAGATACTCTTTCCCCAGTGTTTTTATTGGGGCAATCCCCCCCTTGGGATCGACACCTTTGTTGAACGTGGAATGTGACTCGGTTTCTGAACCGCTTTGATCAGCATGTTAGAGGCATTTATGCCCTTTGTTGTGTATTTCAGTAAATGTTGTTCACAGATATCACTACAGAGCGTTGAGTCAGAACTGCAGCAGGTCCGTGACAGCAACTCCCATCAGAAGAAACGAGTCATTGACATGATGACCAACCTGATGAAGGACCTCGCTGACATTGGGTCGTCTATTGGCAGTGAGTTCAAGGTACATTGCCGACCTTTACTTACTTGACTTGTTGGGTTGATGATATTGTAAGTGGCTACATGCAACATTATCGGCGATACTGGAGTAAACGTTTGTAAGAAGTTGGAGGTATCTCACAATTTTCACCAAATTTCTAATGGCGACTGAACTGCAAGTGTTTGTGCTTGTATAAGTGACCATGAACGTTGCACTTGTACTAAATCATGTGTATTTGGTTGCGCTTTGTCAACTGTGATTTAAAGTTTTAATGAGTGAATGAATATGAATAACCCGTACTGGAACAAGCACTGGTATCTATGTCTATGTGAATTGTGAATGCAGCCTAACTCAGGTAAAGTTGGCTGGTTAAACGAGAACGGACTCTAATGGCAGCGTAATGTAGTGGTAAGTGCATTGGCTTCGATCAGTGTAGTTAATCGACACTGGGCCCGGTTAGTACTTGGATGGGTGACCATCTGCAGGTGGGTAAACCATTTCGGTATGTAACAGATCACTTAGGTCAACTCAGCCTTCCATCCCTCTGGGGTGTGTTCACTTGTGTTGGGTAGCAGGTAACACTGTGTGATCCTATACGACAAGTGAGTCCGTAGCTGTGCGATGGAGTTCTAATTAACAGCTATACACTAGCTTTACCTTTACCTTTTCAATTGTATACATTGCCATGTTGTCTGTTTGTGATACAGTTGGACATTCCGAAGCAGCAGCCGGGCAGCATACAGGTCGGAGCTGAGAAGATCGAGGAAGACTTCACAGTGGCGAGACTGTACATTAGCAAGATGAAGTCTGAGGCCAAGTCACTGATACAGCACTGCACACAGCTGGAGTCATCAGCCGCCGAGAACAACAAGAAGCTTGATGAAGCAGAGAATCAGTTATCAGCGTGTAAACTACTCATTCAACAGGTGCGCTGTTTAGACCGGTACATTATATTTTTGGCGGCCACAAATTGCGCTGCGCTGCTTAGTGCTAATGCCAGTCAGTACACCACTTTGAATTGTTCTGCTGTTCTTGTTTCCTTGTAAGTGGCGTATATAAATGTCTGAACCTTTGACCTTTTAAGTTTTAAACGGTGTTTTTCAACCTTTTCTTTGAAGTGGAGCTTTTTGCAACAAGTTTGATTGCTTGTGGCACCTCGAGCAAATGATTGCTACTGTTGTATAAAGCCAAACGAACAAGGCCATGACTTCTGATGCATTTACTCATGAATGTCACGCTCATATATATACATACTATTGATGCACAACACGATGTCATACATGCTACCTACCTACTGTGCTCTACTGAAATGATCATGATCACAAAGTACGTTCATTAAAGACCGGCTCCTCTATATTTCAGTGAACTAGTCCTGGGTGATTTTAGACGAAGTTTAAAAATTTGTTTTACTGGCGGAACAGTTGGTTGTCAGTATTCATCACCGTTGCTGCTGTTTTGTTCATACAGCACGAGGCTAAGATGAAGTCGGTGGCAGAGACCATGAAGGAGGTGGAATCAAAGAAGACACATCTACAGGAGGAAGTGGATCAGCTCAATGAGGACTGTGCTCGACTCAAGGCTCAGGGTATCAGTGCTCTGTCATTTGTCATATATTTGTTTCACTGCACGCTGTGAAATAAAGCAATTTCATTGGCAGTCGGCTGAAATGAAAGAAACTTTTGTTTCAGTTTTATTAGTTTTATTTCTGTCGTGCAGAAACAGGGTGTCTACAACTCCTGGAAATCCTGGAAATCTCCTGGAATTTAAAAACCCTCCTGGAAATCCTGGAAATCTCCTGGAATTTAATTGGGCCTCCTGGAAATTTTTGTGTAAGATGTCAAAGATCGACCGCATTGATTTCCGGTCATAAAAATATGGATAAGTATTCGTTGCAAAAATACGAAATTTATCGCCATCAGATGTGTTTTTTCAAGTCTCAGATGCACCAAAACCCGTTTTCGGTCGGGGCTCCGCCCCGGAACTCTGTGGGAGACTGTGGGGGAGCTTATGACGCTCCCCCAGATTCCTATTCGGCTGGGGAGAGCTGAAATACCCATATTATGGGTATTTCAGCTCTCCAAAGGAGGCTGTTGCAAGGCAAACATGTCCTGGATTTTTCTTAAAATGCCTCCTGGAATCTCCTGGAAATCTCCTGGAAATTTGCTTGATTAAATTTGTAGACACCCTGAGAAAGGTATACAAATAAATAAGCTAGTGAGCCTAAAATGATTCCGAAACATTTCCAAACATTTAAGAGTTGCTGCAGCTGTTTTGTTTCACTTATCTGGGCGTCTGAAATAGCTGAGGCCTCGTGTGGCTGATTGGTTCATGGTGTGTTTGATGGCTGCACTGCAGGTCCAGTTGTTCGCTAGTGTGAACAGTGTGTGGCCACATAATGCACTGTGGTATCACTATCTCACGCCAATCAGCTGCCAATTCCAAGACTGTAACACGCTGCTTGGCTTCCTGTAAACTGCGCTATACTGAGTACCCGACATTTACTTTTACATGTAAGTATAGAAAAATCAGTTAAACGAAACCGATTGTGTATGTGCATGTGTGTAGAGCAACTGTATTTGGCACAACTGGAAGAGCGTGCTAGGGAGAAGGATGAGATGGAGTCGACGGCTCAGATGAAAGATGCTCTGGAGAAGCAGATGGAGCAGCATCGTGAACAGCATCAGAAACAACTCACTGAGCTTCGTCAGGAGATCACTGACAAGCAGCACCGCATCGAGGAACTTGCCGAGTATGTACACATTGGACAGTTGATCTGGTATATGCACGACCAGGTTTAAACCTGATTACATATTATATACCACGAGGACGCTTCTTCTGTGTCAAATTTAGCTGAAAGTTCACTCATGTATTTTCGTATGTGATCGTGATAAATATATGCACAAACTGTTTTCAGATGCGAATATATCAATCATTATGGTGGCTCACAGGCAAAAAACCGAAGTATTTCTGACACTGTTCTCAATTTGTAACCCGTGCACAGAATTTTCGTAAACACACATGTGACAGCCAGTTTTACTGCAGGTGGCATTAACTGATGAATAAAACTTTTTGCTTCTTCAAATGTATGTCTAAAAGTTCGACCTAGTGTCTGACTGGGTGCTAAATTCTGCTTTGGATATTGGATGTTATATATTGTTGGTTTTTGGTCACATGTTGAAATTATTTATTTAATTATTTAATCTCTCCTATCATGTTGTATGTTTGATGTAGGACCAACCAGACGCTGACATTGGCACAAGAGAAGTTGGAGTCGGACTACGAGCGTCTGAAGGCAGATGAAGCGGAGAAGTCGGCGCGACTTTCTGAGCTGTCTCTGCAGATGGACCGACGGGAGCAGGCGCGCCAGGATCTCAAAGGTCTCGAGGAGACTGTGGCCAAGGAACTGCAGACGCTGCACAATCTTAGAAAACTCTTCGTCCAGGACTTACAGACACGAGTCAAAAAGGTAAGAAGTCGTTAACTCGTTGCTCCAAAGCTGGAACGTTTTACCATCGTTTGTTATGTTTTTAAACATAGACTCAAAAGTCCTTTATTTGCACAAGTTTTTACCTAGCCACTCATGAGTAGTATTCGGCACCTCTGTCTCACTGTGTTTCGGCGAATTTTGGCGGCTTAAACACTTACTATTGTGTTGTATTGTAATGTTTGAGAATACAGTACAATAATGCATAATGTGGGCTAAGTATTCTGCTTGACAGCTTAGTTTATTGCAGCAATCGAAAACAGAGACATTAACAAAAAATAACTAAAACACTGAAAAGTGAACAATTGAGTCTACTGTGCACTCAGCAGACATACTATAGGTCTTTACTATTTAGCCGGTAAAGTTATATACTGACCCAGTTGGCCTGAGCTTAGGGTTGCGTGCAAATGCCTTGAGTGAGTCCTGTAGTCTGTTACAAAAGCACTGTATGGAGCACTATTTGCCAACAGTATAAACTGATTCATTTGTCATTGGTGGTGAGTAAAGATTACCACGTCAATTTGTGAAGACAGTGGGCTCATCCCCTGGTGCAGTGATCAAGGCGCCAAAGGGATGGGGTGGTTTGCCCCCTTCCCAGCTGACTAGAGGGTTTGGGGGAATATTGTAAGCTAATCCAGTGGAGGTCTTGGGCAAATTCCCAGCCGTTTGCGGTTTTTTGTGGCACAGTGAAACGCATTGAATTGAAGGACAGAAATATACATGAAAGAGGAAATCATTGGAGTTTTTGAGTGCAAATTATTGAGAGGGCTTGTGGCTGGATAAGCCCCAAAGCCAAAATATTGAGGGGGCTCGAGCTGATCTGGCCCAGCTTCTGTTTGGAATCTGTCATTGTTGATGGGCGAGTTAGTGATCCAGAGGCGATGATGTGATGATTTGTGGTCCTTGTATCAGTCGCAGACTAAAGGAGAAGATGAGGATGATGAGACAATGAGCAGCCAGGCTCAGAGACAGAAGATCTCATTCCTAGAGAACAACCTGGACCAGCTCACCAAGGTTCACAAACAGGTATGTACCACGTACTCTCACCGAAAACACTGTGAAATTCATAACTTAACTTCATCTGTCCATTGCCACCATGTCATATTGAATTTGTTTGGCACATCAACTAAGTTACCCACTTTCCTGCATGAAGGTTAAAGGTTAAGGGTCTCGACATTTATATATCGCCACTTACAGGGAAACCCTGACCAGCAGCGGGTTACAATTGAAGTGGCGTACTGACCGGCAATGACACTGAAGTGAAAGCTCTAGTGACAATGAAATGATGTATGGCCACCATTTTGAAATTATAACCTTCAAGTCAAAAATCCAACTCTGTCAATCAATGCTTATCTGCTTGAGGAACATTCCTGCCAAATTTCATCCCAATCCGATTTGAAACAACGGAGCCTTTGACTTTTTTGTGAAATGACGTCATGCCCTCCATCTTGAAAGTGTGACTTCTTATCAGAAATCCGACTCCGTCAGTCAATGCATATTTACTCGAGGAACAATCCTGCCATATTTCATCCTGATCCGATTTGAAGCGATGGAGCCTTAGGCTTTTTTGAAGAGGTTGCCCCGACAAGAATACCAACAACAAGATGAGTAGCGATAGGAGATCAGTTCCTGATCTAAAATGGCAGCTGTGGATGTGTTTCTCAAACCTGCCTTAAGGCAGTACGTAAGTTTGAAGTTCAGTTTGAGTTTGTGTGCATACTGTAGCTTGTCCGAGACAACGCTGATCTACGCTGTGAGCTGCCGAAGCTCGAGAAGCGTCTGCGTGCTACAATGGAGCGAGTGAAGGCGCTGGAGCAGGCTCTGAAAGAGGCCAAGGAAGGCGCTATGAAGGACAGAAAACGGTCAGTATCGTTCTTTATTCCACTGCTGTCTGTAGGTCATTGTTCAGAACTTCAGAACGTGGACCGTGTCCTCAGTGCAAAATTTGATAATGATTTACTGAAGCTTCATAAAGATGATTGGACACAGTCAGCTGGCTGACAACTGGTGACAAAAGCCCTCATTGTATATTAGTCGTTCTTTTCCATTGCAGACAATGCCAGAGCTCTTCAGCTGATGACGTGTTTACAGGCGAATGCTGCCAGACTACAGCAAAACATGTATACACATTAATGGCCTTGTATACTACCTATACCAGTGGCCTTATTTCTTATTCCCCATTGATCTCTAATCTATGCATCCTTCAGGGACAGGCCAAAACTCTTCATATCTTAATTGACACAATCCATCCATGTCTGCTTTGGGTATCCCGTCCGTCTGGTTCCCTCGGTTTCCATTGTTATATGCTACTTGACCCAGTCGGCATTGTCTTTACATTTAACACAACCAAAGCATATCTGTGTTAATCATCACACAAACTGGTTCCAGTTCCAGTGATTGATTGATTGATTGATTGATTGATTGATTGATTGATTGATTGATTGATTGATTGATTGATTGATTGATCGATTCATTTATTCATTCATTGATTTTGTCACCAACAGCTGTAATGTGGTTATGCTGCTGTAGCTACCAGTTAGAGGTCGACCGCATCAAGGAAGCCGTAAGACAGAAGAACCTGCTGCGTCGCGGACATTCCGCACAGATAGCAAAGCCAATCCGTGCTGGCCACGCCCCCCAGCCACAGTCCGGCACCAATCAGCAGCAGTCGATGGCAATACGTGGTGGGGGTGGTGCACCAGCTGCTCAGAACGGCCTGTCATAGACCACACGAGGTGTTGGACACTAGTATGACAATATGTCCCATGTACAAGTCTACAAACGCTATGGCTTAAGTAGCTATGTGTCGCGTGTGCTTCGTAAAAATACAGGATGGGCCAAAACATCACTGTTGTTACCACTACTGCTGGCTGCCACTGCTACTACTGCTTTTTTCTCATAAACTGCTTTGATCTTTGTGCACTTTTTGGCTAATATTGGCTGTGTTTGTATCATGGCTACACAGACACATGCACACACTGTTTTAATGGCCATTTTGCAGGTAAATATGTCTTAGCCTGCATGGG
>Ga0056131_1000337_pt1 | contig 11090 bp, 6 predicted proteins | sample WorMetLIZISLAND1_2_FD_67480 | JGI IMG/M metagenome (GOLD analysis project Ga0056131, IMG submission 67480) | Marine gutless worms symbiont microbial communities from Max Planck institute for Marine Microbiology, Germany - Olavius clavatus LIZARD... ...
GTGGACAAACTTGAGGGAGTTCAAAAGAAAGCAACAAAGATAATTATAAGAGGGAAGAAATTAACATATGAAAATAGATTAAGGAAACTAAAACTACCTACCCTTACATATAGACAAGTATGAGGGGATATGATAGATGTATATAAATTTTTGTCTAGTAAATATGATAAAAACTGTAGTGTCAAACTTCAATTATATTCTTGTAGAGGGTCATTATCTGGTGTTGAAACCAGCGGTAATTCATGTACAATCGCCAGTTGTTTCGCTGCACTGCGTCAAATCAGAAGCATACAGCATTCAGTGAGCAGACCAGTGCTGCTGTCACTAGTGACGTCACTGATACTGTCAAAACTGGACTATGGCATTGCTACACTAGCGGGTGTCCGGTGACTCCGGTCCCTGGATACCTGCTAGACCGACTGCAGTCAGTACTCCATGCTGCAGCATGCCTGGTGAACGGCTCGAACAAGTACGACCACGTTACTTCATTGCTCCAGGACCTTCACTGGTTGCGGGTCCCTGAACGCATCAAGTATTGACTGGCCGTGCTTATATTTCGCTGTCGTAACAACACTGCGCCCGAGTACCTGGCCACGGACCTACACTGGGTCAGTGACGATAACTCTCGGCGACGCCTGCGATCGGCAACGACACACCAGCTGATGGTACGTCGGACAAGACTCCATACCATCGGTGATCGTGCCTTCGGTGTTGCCGGCGCTCGCGTATGGAATGAGTTGCCATCGTCAGTCGTCTTCGCACCATCAGTTCACTGGCTGTTTTCAAGAGAAATCTAAAGACTCACCTCTTTCGACAATCGTATAGCAGTCACTGACGTCACGCATCTTACTGTTTTTATTTTACGTTTTTATTTTGTCTGTGCCGTGCCCTTGAAGCTTTCTGGCTTACGTCATGTTAATCTTGACGTTTATAATAATAATAATAATAATATAAGTTAGTGCCGGATAGATCTATGTATGAATTGAGGAGACATTATTTTTCACATAGAGTTGCATCTGTCTGGAATAGTTTGCTTGACGAATGACGACAGACCAAAATGGTGACAAGTCAAGTCCTGTCTCAATGTACTAAATATTGTTGATAGATAGACACTATTATGTCTCCCTTTGCCCATACATCCCACTTGACACTTTAAAATGTTCAGGTCATCCACATCATCCATGGTGTGTAATTACCACCCAACTCAAGTGAACACACTTCATCTTAACCCCAGCCAGACAGGCTGGTACTCGCTTTACCTATTCCCTATGGTGGGAAGGCTGAGTTGACCTAGGTCATTATTTGACTTGCACACATTACATGGTTTCCACAGTCATCCATTCAAGTAGTACTGTACCTGGGCTTGGTGTAGAGCAACTTTGTTGATTGAGACCAATGCACTAACCACTATATGAGGCTGCCAAACAAAGTAGATGATGTGATACAATATGAAGTGATATGCGGAAACCATCTGATGCATAACTGAGATAAATTGTTAATATTCTGCAATGAAACTATGGCTGTATCTGTGCAATGTTTTTATGAATTATTTAATCTTTGTCAGTCATCTGCTTTTTTGTTGCAGGTTTGTAGTTTGGTTTGGTGGACAATGCTGGTGGTCATGTAGCGAAATATATCCAGTGCTAAGCATTCTTGAGAGTAAAATTGGGTTGTCCTAACATTCATCAATTTTCTACAACACTAGACCAGCAAGTGTACTTTAATTATGGGTCAGAGGAGTCGACAGATCGTTTGCTTTGCACTCTTTCGTGTTTTGTTGCCATTGACACAGCTGGCTGGTAAGTGTAACTCAACTGTGTTGTGATAAACTATAGAACTGTTGTGGTATCATACAATTAATGTGACAAGATCTGTATAAATCCATTACAGTTTCAGTAGTTTGTTATGTGACAAGTTACCAGTTATGTAAAAACTGATATTGCCTTTCTTATTCAGTAAAAATTGCTTGTTTTTGTGTTACTGATCATGTGTTTAGTGGCATCTGTGGTTAGCAAACCGGCGATCACATGTCTTCCATCTGTCTGTTTGTCTGTAACATTAGTGGATCAGGATCACATAGGTTGGAAATCTTGGAAAGTAATTGCACGGACAATTAGCCCAACACCTTTGCTCTTCGTAGCGCAAAGGCCATTCACCTACTCCCAGGGGAACATGGGGAAAGTTTGGGGAGACTAGAGGTGGGATGGGGAAAAGTGGTGTGCTGGAGCACAAAAGCGACAGAATCTCTGAAACGCGTAAAGATAGAGGAAAAGTTACTATGGAGGGCCTATAGGAACTCGCAAATGCTCTTTTAAACGGTACCATCCCTGACCCCGTATGTCTTCCTCTTCCCCAAGATTGGGGGTTCACAACCCCACCCAAAACTCCAGTCGCTATTATCTCTGGAACGGGTAAAGATACAGACTTCAAATTTGGCTGGTAAATTCTCAATATCTATCCGAACAAAAGCCGATTAAAAATTTTGGAGAAAAGTGAGCATGGGCATATCCAGGGACTGCCCAAATTTTTACAGTACCGCCTGTAATCTCAGGAACGGGTAAAGCTATAAACTTCAATTTTTGCGTGCACATTCAGAGGCTCGATCCGAACAAAAACCCATTAAAGATTTTGGGAAAAGTAGCCGTGGGCATAGTCGGGGACTCCCAAAATTTTTTAGGGCAATCATATATGGGGCACATTGCACGGTTATCTTTGCGATACCTCCGCTTTCTTGTAAGATATTCATTTGCTGCAGTACCATGCTCCAGGGTGCAAATTAGCTTCAGATTGCCAAAATTGCCACTCACTTACAAGGAGTTAAAATCAGTTCAGGTGTGGATTTCTCACAGATTTTTTCAAAATAGTCTAAAGTTGTTTTGTAATATTTTTCTCTAATGGTGTTTTTTTGAGTCAGTTGTAGTGAATGACTCAGTGTGTTTTTGTGCGTGTCATAGCGGCCATTGTCCGATTCAGCGGTTTCTCGTTACTCTATGGCTGTCTGGCATTGGTCACACCGCTGCTGAGGCGACCAACAGCTTCTACAATGCGTCGTATGAATGCTTCTGTCTTACTGTACATTGTACTACATGACAGTAAATACAAATGATTATATTCTGTCGAGGCACAGCAGCTCGAGATACATAATAAATAATTGATAAATATGGCAATTTGAGCAGTGCAGATGCTAAGTATGTAAGCATGTAAGCATGGCTAATCATTAAAAACCCTGTAGATAGCATGTGCATGTGAGGCATTCCATATGGAAGATGGTTCATTGGTTCATTTCTTTTCTTGTAGATGTTTGGATTGACATGTTTTCTCTAAGTGAATCTTCTGTGTTTGATATTTGCGATTGTACTCACATATGTCTAGACAGATAAAGTTACTGCTGTACTGTAAGTGATAAACAAATAATAAAAGTCATCCATGGGCCAAAGACCATTACTGTGGCACTGATTTCTGATTCAGCCAGACACCAACCGAAGCTGCAAGACCATGGACACGGGGGCAGTGTGTCACATAGTTGCCTGTTTACTTCCCAGCTTTCGCCGATACCAGTTTATACTGTTTGGTGACAGAGGCACATGGGTGTGAATAACTTGCCTAGAGTTGGTACCTGGAAGCATGATAGTAGTTCATTTATTACAGAACTGGAACTGTTCATTGTCCAAAGGAATCTTTTATGACCATGACCTGTTAGATTGAGTGAGAGTGACTGCCAAGTTGCCAATGTACTACTCTGCTAAATGCTGCATGTCGTGTAATGTGTTCTTATGCAGAAGGCACTGGTCGTTACCTGCTGATTGCCCTGCTGCTGTCCACACTCACAGTGCTGTCTCAGACTGCTTTCCAGCTGTATGGCATCTTTGCAGAACCAAGTGCTAACAGCACAGTGGCAGCATGTGAGATCCTTACTATTCTGCTGATGTTTGATTTGAAACCTACACATAGAATGTAATGCATATGGTTGCTGTGATGTATATCGAGTAGTGATATGCATCAGGCAATTGACTGTGTAATATCTCTCAGCTTTTTAGCATAACTGTTGTTTATACTCTTATTCATAATTGCTAGAACATTAACCTGTGTAGAGAATGGTAGTTGGTTTAAAAGTAAAACTAGTTGGTGTCAGTACTAACCAGCAGTAGGCTACTGAGTCAGTTTCAAGATATATAACTGTTGTTTTAGAGAAGATGCTAGAACAGTGATTTTCAAATGGGGTTCCGCAGAACCTAAGGGTTCCGCGGGACCGCCGGTGCTCAGTAAAAAAAATAACATGCGCCCAACATTTGCGGCATGCGTTTTCTAGGCTCTTAATAGGTCCAAAATGTATTTGCAGTCGGGGCTCTGCCCCAAACCCCACTAGGGGACCTGACAGTGCTCCCCCAGACTCCATAGCTGGTGGGGAGGGGGCTTGCTACCCCTCCTCAAAAATCCTGCCCACTCTCGGCCTTCGGCCTTGAATTTAGGCCCTTCAGGCCTCAAAAGTCCCCCCAAAAGGCTTGGGTTCCTTGAGCAATGAATCAAAATTGCTGCAAAGGGTTCCGCTTCACCGAAAACGTTGATGAAAAACACTGTGCTAGAAAATTGCTCAAGGACATGTGGCATGCTCGTGTCTGACTGTTGTGAAGGCTGCAGTTATTATGAACAAATGTGAACAAGCAAGGTTGTTTATAGAAAATGAAGCAGTAATTAACACAACAATAGTAAATGTTTTAGACCTGTCTTAAGTTATATTGTATCCTTGCACTTGGTTCTGATTGGCATTCAGGTTCACCAATCGAAAGTACCCTGAGACAGATTGGTCTACAGTTGTAAGTATATTTTGTGTCTTATGCATCAGTACTGTCTTCTGTCACTGTGAACAGTCATTGAGCTTTTATTGTATTTTTATGTGTTACTGGTTTGGCATTCATTTTCAGCTTGATATATTTGTTTTTAAATTAATTCTTAGCAGTTTTCTCACATTTCTATGCCTGACAGTAGTTGTTATGTAGAGTACGCACAGTGTTCAAACACCATGCAAGATTTGTGTAGCAGCTCAACAGTTATACTGCCATTTACGCATAGCTGTTGATATAGGCAAATTGTGTGCAATTTGTGTTAAAAGTTATCATCGTGTTCACACTATGTTTTTGATGAAAATTTCACATCGATAAAATTGCTGCTATTGCTGCCGTTTATAATTTTTATTTAACTGGCCTACTTTTTGGAGTTAATCCAGGTTATGCGGGGCACCTAAGCACATTAACGTAAACATTATAACTGCTAAATGATAATGTCTATTCTGTGAATGTTTAACACTACCCAACATTCTTAATAACTCCTAAATAGTTGATCGTAAATGGTGTAGAAAATGCAGTCTGCAGTAAAAGGTCAAAATAAACGAGCAGCATGTGGCACCTTCTACAGAGATAGACAGCAAGATTTTACATTTGCAAATATCCATGGCTGTCACAGTCTTTGAGTCGACTGGTGCTGCTCTATGAGTGGACATGTGGGTCTAGTGGGCGGCATGTGTGCATGTGTGGACTGTGGACTCTAGGCCTAGTGCCATAGAATGGGGCTGCCGAGGTCTAGGGAGAGTAGAGAGAGACTGGAGAGACGATAGAGGAATGAATGTGTTTTTCTGTTTTAAGTATTTGTTGAAGGTTTGCTGTGTAAATAATTGTATGTAAAGTGTAAATAAAGCTGTACATACATTGAAACGTGATCTGAACCTGACAGTGGCCTTGACACAAGACCAAGACCAGGTGCTCCAAAACCAAGACCTCCAACATCCAGTGTGGTCTTGAATGGTCTTAATATCAAACCGGGTCTTGAGGATAAAATGTTTGCGTTGAAGTTGGTGATAGTAAGTCATAGCTGGTTAAGATTGACTGACATTTTAATTACTGTATTTGTTGCAGAATTCGTGTTGACGATCCACTGAATGCAGTTCGAATTGTGTTGCCCGACGTCGGAGTGTTTATCATTACTTTGCTCATCTTCGTCAGCTGTCGAGTTCTGCTGCATGAGCAGCGTGCGAGTGCTGATGATGCAGCAGCTTCTGCAGCATTGACTGGTACCGATAGAACTGATGCTGCTGGGCCTGCTGAACATCGGCGGCTGTTCAAGTATGTAGCCATGATTGCCGACTTCCTTGGCAACTTCACAGTCGTCATGCTGATGGGAGCGTGTGGCATTGCTCTGCCGTCGATTATGAATGGCGTTTACTTTGTGCTGTTCGTTGCCGTTTTGACTCTTTGGTCATGTTGTGTTCGTTCTGGCTACTTGTTTGTACTTCTGCGCTATATACTGCTCATATACATCGCTGCTCATGTGATTCTGATTCATCTGACACAGTTCGAGTTCATGCAACATGCGTGGGACAATCATGGAAATGAAACGCTTGTTGAGAGGTGAGATAAGATTTGTTGTTTATTTGTACTGCTTGTGTTATGTTGCCAGTATGACAGTGAATTATCAGAATTAGACATCTGTTTATAACAGTTTCAATCTGAACTGCTTAAGAGGCTAAGTTCAAAGGTAAATTGACAAATGTGGTCATCTCCATGCAACAAGGAATTGACTATTATAATAGTCTGTTTTTCTTCTAAAACCATCTTCTCCAGCATATTTGAGCAGTGAGCCTGCGTTGTGAAAACTGCCTCACTTGGCTGCGGGACTAACGCTATCCGGTTGAGCAAAAATTAGTAAAAATAAGTTTTTGTTCTAAATTTTTTGGACAGTGCATCACAGTTTTACAATCTGATTATTTGATGTGAAGAAATTTCACAGAAAAAAATAGCATCAGACACTGATGATCCCAAAATATCTGTATCTCTGTCTGTGGCTGGACTAACATTGAGGGAAAAATTTTGACTCGGCTTGCATAATGTCTAACTTGATAATGCAGAAATATTTCTACAGGTATAAGAAACAGTTTCAGAAGATCTGCTACAGGTACTGTAACATTTCAACCCCTGATTGTTAGGTAACCAAAGTGTAGGTATTTGAACGCAAAATTTGGCTAGAACTCAAAAATTCCAAAAGATATGTCATCAAGGTGCCCTCTGATGACTGGAGAGTAAGTTTGTAGTCAACTGGATGTGAAATATGTGAGAGGAAAGGAAGACAGTTGGCTGCACCACAACCATTGCTGAATTTTGGCAAGACAAGTGACCATCAAGCTGGGCTTGCCTTCATTCTAGGTGACAGCATAAGATTTCTGATATCTGTCTTGTAAGTCTGACTTGCTTAGTTTTCTATATCTGTACAGTATATATATGCTTACAGTTGATATAAATCTCTGTTTGGTCATTTGTTGTTAGTAGCAGTAGAAAGTTATCTCTTTACCAGTAACTAGAATGGCTGTTTAATATCTATCATGAATCCATGGCTGTGTGCAGACATTATGGTGTTTTATAAGGTAAATCAATAACTAATCAGTACATTAGATTAAATTTGCTGTCACTTTGGCACTGTTTATATTATTTATAATTCATTGTAACAAGTACATTAGTGTGCTTTGGAGATTTCTTGCATTACCGATAACAGCTGTAGTATCTTCAGTCTTGACTGTCAAGTGCAAGTTAATAACAACAGTGACTGCTGACTAAGTTCATTTTCGGAAACAATAAAAGCTGTTGATTTGGTTTCTGCAGGATACTTGGGCTTCCGAGGTTTGTGAGGGTGGACTGTCAGAAGCCGTGGACAGTAGTACTGAGTCCTGACATTCTGTGGACATACTACCTCGATGTTGCTCTGTTATTGTTCTTCTATTTCATGCTTGCATTGGAGATTCGTCGTCGTCTTGAACCGGTTTGTCTTCTTACCCATTTTGACTCTTTGATTTTTAATTTTTTAAAATGTCTGTAGAACATCCAGTACATTGTGTCATTTCTTGTCAGTATCCATCAGCTTCTAAGGCATTAGGGTAAAAACTGCCTCAGCAGTCAGTGTGTTAAAATACTTGCATATGATTCAGTTGATGAAATAGTAAGTAAATTTCAGACATACAAAATGAACGTTGTTTACCACTGCTGTGTTTCCATTGTTCTTATTTATTCTTTGTTATTATTTTGTTAATGAGTTTTGAATTTGTATTTGTTTTGTGGTGTAGGACAGTTGGTTTTTTTGCATTACTGTGAGCAGATTCATTTTGTCGGCATGCACTGTTAATGGACTACTTAAGAAGCTGGAAAAAATTAGTTATGCTTGCTGTTAGCTTTTCTTAGATGCTGAAATTATGCTTAAATAGGTTGTTGTTATTGCAATAGTTAAGTGAATGTATGGTGATTTGTGGTAGTTTTACTAAGCTTGTGCACTGTTGGGGTTACTGAGCCTTGCAAGCCAGCTGTCTTCTGTCTGTCCATCTCATATGTTTCTGACTATTCAGTGGAAAAGTGTAAACACTGCAGAAGTATTGTGACAAGTGTAATTCGTGGCAAAATTTTAAGGTCAGGTCATGGTCATGTGCTGTGTTTTATGCTGTGTGTAATGTGTACCGGTATGCACTGAGAAATTTGACTATTTAATAGTGTGCCGCTGACTGATTTTTTTTCATTTTTGTCAAACATTTAAAAAGTAATAATTTTCATTGCTGTTAGAAGTAACTACCTTCAGTACTTAAGTAAACCCCAAAGTAACTGGCCAAAAAGTTACTTAAGCAGAAGTAGAAGTAATGCCCAAAAAAGCTACTCAAGAAAAATACAAAGTAAGCCATTTTTTCCAGTACTTTCAAAGTAAACAAGTAAAAATAACTGTTAATTTTTTCTGCTGTATTTCAGTCACTATTATGCAATTATTTAGTCCAAGCGACGTAATCATTATAATCAAAATCATTTATCTCAGAAGTGCCCTAAGCAAGTCTCAAAAGTCCAATAGTCATAATCTCAAAAGTGCAGTCATGCAAACAATCACAGCAATAATGCCCTATGAATACTGAATAGCGACACCAGATAGAGCCAAGGTTGCTGCAGAACTTCACTTTTTGATTATTTTACTTTGGGTAATGACGTGGAACATTCTCCTTTATTTGGCTCTGCAGTGTTATCCATACTTAACTAATATACGTAATGCAGACTAGACAGATATTACTTGATCTTGCTTGATGTGCATACATACCACACAACTGACTTGAAAGCCAGGAAGCAGCATCTAATTGCTGATTGCTGGTGATAAGATCAGAAGATCGGTCTGGCTTGTTGTTGTCTCGCTGGTGTTTTGGCCAGCCATCACACATGCTGGCCTTCTTGCACGTTGTGACAGAAAAAATCTCAGGTGTGAAAATAGGTATTCCAGAATGTACATTAAGCACTGCACGTTATACCAGGGGGTACCTCAGCATGAATTGGAGTCTGTATCAGGGGAGGTAATCTGTGCCGTGATTATAAATGGTTGAGTTGTCTTTTTTACTTTTTGCATTTATCACTAAGTCATGAATACCAGCATTCTCCTCTGAAGCCATGGCTTTAGGCAGTTTACTGCATGGGGTTGGAGGCATATCGCCTCAGCCATTGTTAACTATTTGTTGCAGTTTTCACTGTAGCTGTGAAGGTAGTTATTTAGTTTGGATGCAGTATTGCTTGGACTGTTGTGCTTTATGTCACTTGATGAGAGCTGTTATTTGGTTGTCTGTTGTTATAACGTGCTTGTGTTTGACTGTTTTGATGTGATAGAAGTTGTTGCAATGTTTGATGTCATTGCTTAATGCTCTCTGAGTAGGTGCCGACGCCAGGACAAGCATCACAAGTTACTGAATCAGTTTCTGGGCAGTACGTTAATGCTGCAGCATTACCGGCTGAAACAGAAGGCCAGGGTTATGATTCTCGTGCGCCAGTTTCAGAGACACAGGTTGGATATTTGCCTAAGAGATGGGTTGAGTGTGGTAGTGATGATCTTGTTGCATATTGGGATAATTGATAGTCTCTGTGTGCTATGCATTGTGTACACAGCCTTTGATCTCTTTGGATGTAACGGCTTTATTCATTTTAAAATTTACTTTTTTTCTTTTTCTTTTCATTTTTTCTGTGTATGTAGACCTTGGCTGAAAAAATTGATCCTATCATTACGGTACTGTCATTATTTGAACCATTTGAACCATGATTGCCTCTTACGTCTTACAACCTGACCACCGACGATGTCAGTACCATTTGAACTGTCATTATCTCTTGGTTCCCACAATTCTAACCACCTGTACCATCTCTCCATGTCCCTTTGAACTGTCATGTGATTTGTGGTAGATGACTGTTCTAACTCCAGTTGCCACCCTGAATTTTTTTTTAGAATAGATGCATGTATTATACCCATATTTGCATCATATGCATGCATATAAACACAAACAATTGCTAGCATTCTTGCACTTGTTCAGTGTGAAATTCTGCATGCCTGCAAAAAATTAACTGAATGCTGCAGTAATTTATCAAGATTATTAATAATAATTTGGTGTATTCTCTGTGCGAAAACCATCTTATTCCCATATTTGAACTATGCTAAATATGAGTACTGTTTTCTACTACTTCCAATTTTTACCCGATCGTACTGCTACACAGTATGATCGGCTATTGGCATCATCCTGTTGTCCATCTGTCTGTCCGTCTGTCCGTCTGTGACGCTGTGCATTGTGGCTCTCAGGGTTGGTGTACGGGGCTAAAAGTTATACCAGCGTGCTCCTAGCATCAGTGTTCCTATTTGTCCCTTTTGACACTTGCTGTAGGATGTATCGTTTAGCCACAAAACGCGACCACAAAAAAACGAGAGAACGCGAGCGTGAGTTTTGCACGACCACGTGTATTGCGATTAATTTACTTACAAGGCTGATGGTGACCTGCTGGCCTAATTCCGTCGTGGTCAGTCATCATGCTTGAGTGTTTTTAGCGAGTGCATTATAAACTGAAAGGCTGATCGAGATCCGACTGTTCCGTTCCAGCCGCTCATGGGCCTAAACTTGTAACCACCGGTTTGATAGTTCGCCAGCAGTTTGTAAACGCTCGGCTCGATCTGTACATGGTTTTGCTCTTATTACAGCGCCTGTATTAACATTTTTATTTACAGGTCGAGAAACTGCGATCACAATGAATACACAGTAGGCTTGGCGTTAAAATAGA
>Ga0056131_1000338_pt1 | contig 11087 bp, 9 predicted proteins | sample WorMetLIZISLAND1_2_FD_67480 | JGI IMG/M metagenome (GOLD analysis project Ga0056131, IMG submission 67480) | Marine gutless worms symbiont microbial communities from Max Planck institute for Marine Microbiology, Germany - Olavius clavatus LIZARD... ...
CGACCGATGTCCGATGACCGATGTTGCTATGGCAATATCCGCCGATGCCGATACCGATGCCGATGTGGCTTACCTGGATCACCTAGTGACTCATAACAGCTGACCATGATCAGTGATCGCACTGATCGTGATCAGCTGTTATGACGTCATTAATGCATACCATTTACTTACAGTGCTAAAGTAAGCTGAGAAATAAAGCTGTCACCAAGTGCTGCCAGACTGCCGCCGGTAGCCGCCACTGCAGTCAGTCTGGTACATGTAATATGATACACCAGACTCCCTCCTGTAATCCGTGCTCTGATGCTTGGCGCCCACACGGGCGGCCGGGTCTAATTATAGCTGTCAAGTCTAGACTCAGCTTCACTGGCACATTGTACACCGTACGCCGTACGGCATTCCGCACTCACTTCACAACATGACAGCAACTAACACAGAAAAGGCGACTGCTGTTGTGCAGCATCAAATCGTCCAGCACTGATCTGTCCTGCTGTGTGTACAGCATGATTGTTATTTCGCCGATCACTGCAGTGCAGCCTCTGCTGTCGTTTGAATTATCTAGCCGCCCTCCGCCGCCGTCGCCTGTGTTGCTGCTGTACCCTTTTTAGGCCTACAGTCACCGGGAACGGTGACTAGTCGCTAGCGCATTAGAGGTTATTTTTATGATGCGCTATATAAATCTACGTTTTACTTACTTACTTACTTACTGTGGACGAGGCTTTAGATTGTAAGGTTGATGTATCCACAGCTGTAAACTTAGAAGGCACAGAATGGGAGCTTGTCTAGCAGTGGGCTGTGGGCAGTGGGCACTGCTACTTAGCTTCACCCTTATTGTGCTGACTGGTTAACTACCACCTACGGCATTCAGCCAGAGAACGACGGTGTGAGGGGACAGAGAGACAAAATCGCCACCACTAATTTTCACGGCGGTAGGCCTATCAGCCGTCAATCGCGCGCGATCACCACTCTATAGCTTGCCCTTTATCTACCCCACCTCGCTCATGCCGTCGTCTGATGCACCCTGGCGTCTAACATATGAGATCGGATCGCACGCATGGAGATCAAACGCACGCCATGCATGCAGGCTTCACCCGGTCGAGGAGCCAAGCGTTGGCAAACAAGCAGCATTGACACGCCCGGCCGCCGAGTGACTCCAACCGCCGAATCAGTATCGGTGCCATATAGCAGTCCGATGTTCGATGTGCCGGATGTCTCCCGATTTTACGATGTTCGATTTCCGATGTTCACATCGGTCGTTCTCTACTGCTTGTGTAAACAAAATTGAACATTATTGTAACAAAGTTGCACATGTAACATTGCTACCAACACTCAACTGCACTGGGCCTTTTGTTGTCTGGTGTGCTACACTTTCTCTGAAGTACAGGTGCAGATTCTTTCTCTAGATTCTTTCCTTAGATTGTTGCCTTCTGTAGTTGTTGTATACAATATATGCAATGTCATCTACAGCAGTTGATATTGCTTCTTTGAAATTAGATATATTATGTTTACAAATATTAGATTTGTCACTTTGACATAAGATGCCTAAGGAAGACAGCTACAGACAATTTGCCAGCATCATGCAGTTACCGATGAAGATGTTTGAAAAGCTGGCAATGGGCAACCGAGTGAAATTTAGCAGATATGCTGAGCAATATGATTTGGCATCTGAGTTAACTGTGAGACTACCAAAAATAGTACTGGTAATTAATGGTGAATGACATTTATGCAAGACAGTGAAGAAGGACGTGGGACAAGTGTTACAGAAGTTGGCTGCAGGCACAGTGATGAGTACAGGGCAGTGTTGTTTGCCTGATACAGAGGCCGACTCAGGAAGCTCTCAGTCTAAGTGTGTTTGTGATCTGATTGTTTGACAGAAACAGCGTCACAGAGATCATCACGGGTGCCTACACCCATAGCGGGCCAGAATTATGATGACATGGAGGGACAGTTTGCAGCAAACACGCCTTCTGGTACGTCGTTTTTAGCATCATTTGTGCAGTTTCTTTTGTCACCATTCTTATATGATATGTTTGTGATATTATTATGGGTTTCTTTTGCTTTTTGTGTCACAGTAGAACTGGAATTATGAAGAACAAAATTTATTTTAGATCATTTGTTTCTTTGTAAGTACCAGAACAGCATTACGATGTTGGTATTAGGCAGTTAACCCTTCATCTTCAATGAAGCAAGCAAAATTTGATGTAAGTACATGACAAGCATCATTCTGCTGTGGAATTATTTATTTCAATATTGATGTTCAGAACATCATTATAGGTATTACCTGCTTGTCGTTATTGAGTGGACTTGATTAATTTAGCATGTGTACTGGTTGCTAGACTCGGCTGAGTGAGCAGATGAAAGTTATTTGCAGTTTGTGGTTTACAAAAGTTATTACTTTAAACTGAATTTACTTGTTTCATTGGAATGCCACATTATTGGAGATAAAAGTAGTTATTTCACTACACAGTATGCTTCGATGGTGCTTCTGTTGATGATGCATGAGAACACACGAGGCAAGGCTGTGTGTGAATATACAGGAACTGTTGCTGTGTCGTCTACTGCACCATATTCTTCACCAATAGTAGCTACAAGCTCGGCTCCGTTACGACCACCAGTGGTAAGAGTGTGTTGCTTGCTGTACACATGCACCAATTATTGGTGTAGAACTGCCATAGCTATTATTTATTTGTCAACTCAGTTATGATAAAAATAATTGCCACCAGAAAACGGCCAGATTGGGAACGTTTTATCTGGAATCCTTTTTGTATAGGTTTAAATGTCTCTAATTTCTGATTGCTTATTAGTTATTTGTTGTCACCGTAAATTATTGTGTTAAATAATAAATGAACACCAGTCAACAATACAGTCTCACTCAAAATGCAAGCTGACTGTTGCTTTGGTTTTTATAGTAAGATTTGATATCTGGAACACTATTTTTACAGCAGTTTTATCATTATTTTTCAGACATGCTGATATGTTTATTGTTTTACTTCGGTTATTTTTAGCTGCCTCCCACTGATTTTCCAGTTCCTGGTGTTACAAGTTCCACTGCACACTTTCAAGGCCAGACACCACCACCAGCCGGTATTCTGCCTTTCACCAAGGGTGCCTTGCCTGGTGTTCGACCAATGTATCCTCCAAGTTCGACAGCTCCACAGACTGCTGCACCTGTTCCTACATATCCAGTTAGCAGTGCTTATGGACCTACCAGTTCTTCGCAGGGTACTCCAGTCGCTGTACAGCGTGGCATTATGCCGACTAGTTCCCCGGGTCCAGTTGCCGCCAGAAGTCAGCAGTATCCCGCACCATTGTCATCAAAACCAGCACCAGTGGTGCCACCAGGGGGCATCCGCAGTGCCACAGTAACCAGCAACTACACTGGCTCATTGACTGATGGATTCAACTCAATGCATCTGCAGGTTTGTTATTGGTTGCTGGTGCATAAAGCTAAGACACTTATGTGATAGAACTGGCAGTCTGGCATGCATAGTGTCTGCAGTATTGGTTGAGAGCAGTGCTTTGATGCATTGTATCAGTATCTTTTGTTTGATGTTCTTGGTTACTGTCACTTCTTTTATTTATATTGCTCAGTGATCATCGATAGCCTCTTTAATCTGGTGATTTTGTTGCAGTAACTCATGATATATATTAACCTTGTACAGAAATCCGAGAATTAGTTCAATTTTGAATTTTGAAGATTCACATTATCTGTAAAAATAGTAACAAATTCAGCAAATATGGTAAGTTTTAGACCTAGTAGAATATATTAAACCCCACTCCAGTCTTTTTCCAGATGAAATTTTGGGTCCCCTGTCTAGACTGTCATCTAGGGTAATATCTCTCTAATTACTTTTGAAGTACTCAACCTATATGAGCAATGACAATATTATCTCAGCATTATAGATGGGACAGACAGACAACAATAGCATAATAATACCGCACTGTGCAGAGTTTGGTAAAAATTTAAGTAGCATATGTCTAAATTCTGAATCGTGCTTCCAGATGATCCGAACCCAAACTGCAGTTTTTTTTAGAAAAACTGACCCAAAGTCAAACCGAGAATGAAAAACCCATTTTGCATGTATGGTGAACTGTTTGCAGGATTTAAGTCGTCCGTTGAACTTACTCCAGGAGCGTAACATCCGCAGTGTTGGGAACACGGAAATGCCGTTACCGAATCTTCCAAATGAATTCAAGAAGATCAATTGCAACCCTGAGTCTGTACTAGTTATTTGCATACTTTTCAGTTATCATCATCATTACCAACACACTTAAATTTGCATTGTAATCTTCACTTGTAGGTTAAATAGCAGCTGTCCTGTGCAGTGTTTAATATTGCAAAGTATTGTTTAAAATTACTGTTACAGCAGTTCTTGTATTAGTGGTGGGAGTACACTACACTACAGTATTATTCTTTAAATTTTGTGAACATCATTATCACATTATTCTATTGTTAGCTAATTAATTTAAGCATTAGCAGTATTGTGTATTATGTCTACTTTGCTGAAAGAGTGTAAGGCAGAAGTGCTGTCAGTTGAATAGGTTTGACGGTGAGTCACCATTCTAGTTAAGACTGTCATGACTTAAACTTAGCTTTTCTGTTTTCAGCTCAGTTTATAGCCGGTTTTGGAAACATTTAATTGTCGTACTTCAACATATAAAGTTTTATTTTATGTTGAGCTATCAGCTGATATGGTATTGTAAACTATGATCTATGATTCAGTTGCAACACTATATAAATGTGTTTTTCTTATTTGCTTAGATTTGTGCAATTTATTTAGGGGCTGTAAACTTTTGGATCTCTCTGAAATATAGTTATCGTTTGGAATGCTTTGCCTACTGATGCTTAATTCTGCAACCCTGTTAACAGTATAAAGCACAATTTGAAGACCTATTATTTTGAGGTAGCATATGCGGCATGGCAGATAGCGTGAAAGTGCTTCTGTTGTGGACTAAATGGTACTATACAAATTCGTATTGTATTGTATTGTATTGTGTTCGTAGGTAATTTTTGGTGTACTGTAATGCATTTTCTGCATATTGAAGTCACTGAGTGTTGTGTTAACAGAATCATGTGCTGCACGTTGAACACTGTGCCATCAACACAGTCGTTGCTCAACAAATGCCGACTGCCACTGGGTTTACTGCTGCATCCATTCAGAGACCTCTCGGTAAGCTGGATACGCACATCAGACAGATGACAGGTGGCAGTTGGGTAAACAAATTTAAATTGATAAACAAATGATGCCAGTATAAACATCACAATATGTTTATATCCATTTTGGTAAGCATTTGTTATTTGCTTACCAGGAATTTCAGAATTTCCAGATTGCATATGGGCCGTGACATGCCAGAAATCAGCAGCCATAAATCTGCTGCGATTTCTGGCACCGGTTTTTCTTTGTATGATATGTCTGAAGGAAATATCTGGTGCCAAAAATAAATGGGCTGAAAGTGACATTTAATAAATAAATAAATATCAACAAGACTATTTACAACTTATGATTAGCAGTAAATGAAAAGGTAAGCAAGGAAAGCATAAGTCGTCATTTCAGTCATGTGTATGCCATTGTCAGGCTTGAAATAGAGTGGTGTTCCAGTTGATGCGAGAATCTAGTACCACGTGATACTGTTGCTATAGTTGCATGACAGACGAGCCGGAAATCGGAGCAAGATTTCTGGGATTGATTTATGATATCAGTTTCTGGCATGTGTCATGGACCTAGGGATCTTACTTGATGGCTGTTTGATTTGAGTTGAACTTGTATCAATGCTAACACAAATATGATGCCAAGCATTTGTTAAACAGTAGATATTAAACATTGTGAGTATTCACTTGTAGATATTGTCTGTCCGTCGTCCTTCAGTACTTTTACACTGTTTGTTGGGTGACAGGAAGGGCATCTAGCCTGTTAAAAGTACTGCCACAACAGTTACTTTTGGGTGATGGCCAAACCTGGTGTAACTCTAGAACAAGAAGTGTATCTGTCACTAAGAAGGTCGATCATACTGAGTATAGCTGCAGAACTGAACCGCCAAAAATGCCACATCTGAAATAGCCATGGTCACGAGACCACATTGCCCATGGCTATTCCTGATGTGGAAATTTTGGCAGTTGTGTATTGGCAATTGTGGCTAAACGATACGTCCTTCAGCAAAAGTGGCCAAAGAAGTAAATAAGAACATGGTAGTAAAACTCTCAACTCTTTCAACTCTTCTCTCATTTGTACAGTGTCCGTGCAGTGACTCGTCATTTTGGACACTAATCATTGTTACATTTAACATTTAACCCCCTACACCGACCCTGTGTGCAGAGGTGTGATAAGCTAAAATGGGCGAGTTAAAGGCAACCCTAGTGTGTATGTGTATGTGCGTTCTTGTTTTTAAACCTGCACTGGCAGTTATTTAGTAATATGTGTTATAAATATTTACTGTGTGATATCATGTTGCAGCGTTGTTAGTGTATGTCTGTTGATAACAGCAGTTGCCGGTGATCCAGTCAAGTGTAATCGTCCGTTGCCGAAGCTGTAGGACTTATATCAACCCGTTTGTCACATTCATCGACATGCGCCGCTGGAAATGCAACTTGTGCTTTCGTGCTAATGAATGTTAGTGACTGACACTGTTGTATAGTATTGTATTATGCCTGCTTCAAAATCTCTTGGAATGTAGTCATGGTGGTTAATGTAAGTGGGTGGGGTATAGCTAGCTGTACCCTGTGAGCATCCCCACCAGCCTACTACATCAGAGGGAAGGGTATGAAGGTTGAAGAGTTTCAGTCTGTTCTGTGAGTATATGAAGAGTTTTCATCCATCCTGTGAGGATGCTCGGATAAGGATTATTTGAGCTTGAGAATTAACAGGGCAGCCACGACCAGTTAACCCAGATTTCTTGGCGAATGGCTGTTAGAACGGTTTGTGTGTCTTAACTGGTCAGTTGTTGCAGGAAAATTGAACTCTTGCTTCCCTAGTTACTAGGCAGTGAGGTGCTGATGATTTGATCAGGTTTATAACTTGTATGTCTGTAACAGCTGCATCTGCTGCTAGTAAATAATGAGAGATGGAAATATTGAATAAGGCATCATTTGGCTGACAGCAGTTCAGCAGATGTGAGGAATGATAACGAGGTTATTATGCATGAATAATATGTAACACAGAATAGTATGTAACACTGAATAGTTGTAAAACATTTCAACTGATGATTTTTTTTGCAGTACCTGATGAGTTCAATTTTGATCCAGTGAGCAAGACTTATGGTGAGCCACAGCGTAGACCAGAAATCAGATCATCTACCATAGAATTTATTGCTCCGTCAGAGTACATGGTTAGTTGTGATGTCTGTATAAAATACATTCTTGGCACTAGCGTAATGTCATAGCATTGATGACCAAGTGCTGCTTTACATGAAATAAACTGATTGATTGATTGATAGTGGCAGTAATAATAATTAGCACAGCCGTTGCTGAGAAGAGCCTGCTGTACAGCGTTATCTGGAATAGCCGGGCAGCATGCTGGCATTGGCTATTCCGGATGTGGAAATTTTGGAAGTTCGCTTTTTCGCAGTCTTGGTTTTATTTTACACCAGATGACACCAACATGTGGTGGGTAGTTTGAGGAGATAGGGTCAGTGTAGGGAGTTGGAAGTTGTAAAATTGTGTTCCAATCGGGTCACTTCCTATTTACTTTTTTCAGACACTTTTACTGCAGTAGGATGTATCATTTAGCAATAGTGCACAGCATCACAGACAGACAGCTGTATCGTGCCAATAGCCAATCATACATGCAATATGTTTGGCTGGTAATAATCATTGTAAGTTTAAATAGTGATAGGTTGTTACACAAATGAAATTTCAAACATAGTTAAATGTGACTTCAGTGAAAGTAAGCAGATGAAGATCTCAAAGACTGTGATTAATATAGACAACTGTGAGACTAATGTGTCTAATATTGTTTTTTTCAGTTGAGACCTCCACAGCCTGCAGTCTACTTATTTCTACTTGACGTCTCATTTAATGCCGTCGAAACAGGTTTCTATTTTCTTTTCTCTTTGTAGCATTTAATGTTTTCTGGTTTTAAAATGTTTTAATGACGTAGAAATTAGTTACACGTTATCTTTTGATGTTGTGTTAAATTTTGTCATAGCTTAATTGCCTTTGTGTGAAACAGAATAGTCTGCAATACTAATTGATTTCAAACTCTGCCACACTGCTGTTTGTCTGACATTCATCTAGTTAACTTAGTTACTTACTGTGAATGTGTCTGAGGTTTTGATATTATTTTGGGCATACTGAAAGGTGATAATATTTACATTACAGCCTCATGGCACAACAGAATTAATGTTATATTATTGGTGTTGTTTTTATTGTGATGTGATCTGAGTGACAGTCATGCATACCCGTACTACTTAGTGTTCACTGTTAGTTGACTCAGTGTTAGCACTGAGCTACGTTTGTCTGCTGCTGGTGTTACAGGTTATCTCAGTGTATTCTGTCAGATTCTACTGAATGAGTTGGATCGCCTTCCCGGTGACAGTCGCATGCAGATCGGCTTCATCACATTCGACTCTTTTCTCTATTTCTATGGTCTTGATCCTTCTTTTCCACAGCCTAAGATGTTCATCATTTCGGACTTGGATGGTACTTATTTTTACAATGATGCGTCTTTGTTTTTTTGGTTTTTGTCAGAATGTTTGTAGGCTACAGTAGGTGATTTGTGTTTAACCAGCCAGTTTTCTGTACAGTAAAACTACATACTCAACTCAAGTTTATTGAAATTTAGAAATGCATGAAATAATTTTAGTGTTGGGTGTTATTGTTATTTCGTATGTATACAGCTTTAATAAGACTGTGGTTAAGTATGATATGGAATTTTCTGTGTTTGATGCTGGAATATACACGTTGGTGCAGTATCTTTAATATTCTTGTATTGTCAGCTTTTAAGTATCTAACCTGTATGTGTGTTGCACTGTTGTAACAGAAGTGTTTATTCCATGTCCTGAAGGCCTCCTAGTCAATCTTCATGAGGCCAAGGAAATGGTCATTGATTTTCTCAACAAGCTGCCTGTCTGGTTTGAGAAGAACATGCAGACTGGAAGTGCCCTTGGTCCTGCCTTACAAGCTGCCTACAAGCTGCTGGTTAGTGTGCTGAAAAATTCTTTGTTTGAAAGTGGCAGGCTTTACACAATGTCAGGTAGTGATTGTAAAATAATCTAGTCCTTTTATATTTCTCTGTAGAAGTTTGTGAGTTGGAAGTTTGCTAGTTGATGGTGGATTGCTGTGTGGTTGACAGAGTCCAACTGGTGGAAGGATTACTGTCGTTCAGACTCAGTTGCCAACTGTCGGTACTGGTGCACTGAAAAGTCGCGAGGAACCTGACGAACGGCTTGGCAAGGTTTGTTTAGGACGTCTTGTTGTTTTTGTTGTCACTGAGTTATGTTGAGTAGACATTGTCAGTTGAGAAAAAACGTTCTTGTGCAACAGGTATGCATAAAAATATGCATATGCGATGTGTTAGAAGACACTTTTCTTGTATTGTGCACTGCATGCTAGACTTGCTTCTCTGTAGTTTGGACTTGTATTGCAACAGCATTGAAGCAGGTTTGGTGGCTGTTGCCAGTGATTTGTACTGTATTTCTTGGTGGTGATTAAATTTATGTGTTACTTGGGCGAGAATTAGTACTTCTGAGCCATGGGTGACGATAACAAATTCATTCACAAGAATAGCTTTATTGTGTTTGTTGTGGACAGGTTGTAGTAATGTTTGATATTAGTTATTAGCTTTATGTGTTTGGAGTCGGTTAGACTAGTTTGACATTGGACAGTGTGACTTGTCTGTTGTTGATAGAAAATCCATCACTTGTCACCAGTTACTGACTTCTACAAGAAGCTGTCACTTGACTGCTCTGCTCAGCAGATTGCTGTCGACATGTTTATGCTCAATGCGCAGTATGCTGACATTGCCACTGTCGGTTAGTCACACAGTGAAATTGACTATCTGGCTCTCTTTCATGTCATTAGTTTCACTCATATAAAGTGGCCGCAAGGTTCTTCCCAGTGCTTTTTATTTCTAGCGTATTTTGAACTTATTGCAGCATATTCCATTCCAGTACTGCCATTGTTGTTTCTTTATTAAATTGTTATTCAGCTATTCGGCTATTCAGCCGCAAGTGTGAAATAAACTCATTGTCGCAGTAGCCCCTGATCACCCTCATTTGTTGATGTAGATTTAGAAACTAGGGGTTTTTGTGTTTTCCTGTGTCTGTTTATTGCAGATAGGTTTACTATACTTGGTTTGTTTTGTTGTGGGTTTTGTTCTTTGTTTGCTAGTACCAGTGCAAGTGATTGCCTGGAAAGACTCATCTCTGAGATGACTTATTATGTGTTGTGCGAGATAAAAACTCTACTCACTCACTTGCTGTTCAGTACTTTGATTCTGTTGTGTTGAGAAGGGCATCTTGCCCGTAAAATTGTCGAATTCCCGTAGTAAACTTTGGAGGCTGTCCTAACATGGAGTAACAACTGTATCACTAGAAAAATTCTGGTTAAACAAATATTGAAAGTTGTGGTATTACTATTAGTGGTTGTAATGTAGTAGTTGTGAAATTGTACCTTGACAGCTGGTATATCAAAGTACTCCGGTGGAACAGTGTACTACTTCCCCGGGTTCCACAGCATAACGAACCCAGCCGAGACAGAGCACTTTGAGTCAACACTACACCGCTATCTCACTCGCAAGATCGGCTTTGAGGCTGTGATGCGTATACGATGTACCAAAGGTAAGCAGTTTGTCATTGACATCGTCTGAGCTGTGTTGATTGTTTGGAGCATAAGATTGTCACAATTGTTCACTGCCGTACTCAGTACCAAAACTGTACAGTCATAAGCTCACACAAATGAGCATTTCTTACAGGTGTTCTAGGGTCTGATGGTTTAGTTTAGTGTATTTTTTATATTGTTGAGTGAACTAGGGCCAGTTTGATTGTTTTGTGGTTTCTTTTTTGTTTTTGTGTATTTTCTCTTTTGAATTTGAATGACCCCTAATATGTATCGAGTCAGGTCAGGTCAGGTATTCGCATAGTCCGAGGACCATTGC
>Ga0056131_1000339_pt1 | contig 11071 bp, 6 predicted proteins | sample WorMetLIZISLAND1_2_FD_67480 | JGI IMG/M metagenome (GOLD analysis project Ga0056131, IMG submission 67480) | Marine gutless worms symbiont microbial communities from Max Planck institute for Marine Microbiology, Germany - Olavius clavatus LIZARD... ...
AGAGGGAGTGAGAACAGTGACGGAACAGCTGAGCTGACCAATCACGGGGCCCGATCTCATCCTAGCAATTTATTTCAGGCTTACAGTGAGATCGCCGATCTCATGCTAGCACTAACCTTACTTTACAGTTTACAATCGATAACAGTAACAGTAACGTAACGGTAACTTTCGGTTGTTAATATTGCACATTATACATTAAATCAGAGCGGTTAAGAATAAGAAGAAGGTTGCTTATAGACAACAAAGTCCTTTCCGGAGACCGGAGGAGGGTTACTGTAAAGGTCGGTGATACGTTCAGATCGGCGATCTGAAAGAACCAGAATTTGAGATTGATACAATCAGATCAGCGATCCGCTGATCTGATGGTGCAGTTATAATTGATATGCTCAGATCGGTGATCTGACAGTGAAGTGTCATTGGTATATTCAGATTGGCTTTGGATGTCTGAAATTACGGTCAAAATTGATACGTAGTTTTGATCTACGTAAACGTATCACTTTCTTTGCACTCCTCCTTCAGATCCCCGATCTGAACGTATATCGTAGGCCTACTGTTACTACTGTAAATACTACATCATGGTAACAGGTAGTCTAGCCATACTATACATGGCTCTGATCTACCAATAAACTGAACTCTTTTATCGTTAGGCTAGCTAACAGGATTCGCCGCTGTGACAGTTCACCACCTGGACGTTTCGCCCCCAGTCCTGGTCATTTTGTCCCCTGGATGATTTGCCACTTGGACGGTTCACCACCAAGACATTCGGCCAAATGGACGATTCGCCCATGTGATGGACAGTCCCCCCCAAACAGTAGAAATTACTCAGTCGCTGGACACTTAACGAAGACCCGAGGAAGAACAAACAACAAAACTAAAATGCAAAGCACAATATCAGTAATTTTTGTTGTATTTTAGTACTGTTTAGCTATGGTACTTTGATCTGTATTCTTTGTCTGTCTATGCTGCCAACACTGGCGAAATAATGCTCTACATACAGCCCTTGATTGCATTGTAGCTTAGTGTGTTTTAATGTATGTTTTGTATTGAGGCTAAGCTATTTCTTTCTTATGCTTGTAAATCTGTGTGATTGTCACGGGTTTCATTAAAACGTTAAAGGCAACATGACTTGACTTGACTTGCATCTGCTACATTCGCCCCCGAACAGTAATAATCGCTCGAAACTTCGAAAGTACGCTGAAACCAGTTGTATATAGTTAGCTTACTTACGCGTTTCTTATTAAAAATCAAGGAATTATTTATTAATTGAATTACGTAATAAACTAGAAGCACAGACACCAGATAAAACCAGCAGGAAAATTGTGCACAAAAAATCAAGAGAATGGGCACTAGGCATATGTACGTGTAGGTAAAGCGACTGCTGCTTCGCCTACATGTCGTCATTGTATTCTCGTCAGGGGAACTCAGTGAATGAGACATACATGTGTTATAGGCTTAGAGCATAACGCATACACCTACGCATATTTATGTATTGATTCTCTATAGTTGTGTTTGTCATTGTATCATATCGCATGTGTCTCATTTGAGAATGCTCAGATGTAGGTTGGTTACTACAATTACATTTAGTTAAAATAATTATTCAGATGCACTTTACAATGTGTTACTGTTATATTACAGTTGTAGCTTCACGGTGTTGTTCATGTGTGAGGAATATGGGCCTGCTGAAGTTATCCGGTGTCATTGCGTTGTTCTCTGTTGGAATATATGTTCTGAAGTAAGTGTTCTTTTTAGGAATTATGTAGTAAGAATACCATACAGACATATAGGCAACATCTAAAAATTTGGGCTCTTGTATAATCTTTGCTTACTGAAGCTCAAGATATTTAGCAACATATTTGGTCACTGACATTACCTGCCGACAGCGCCTCTGAAGTTACGACCTAACGGCACTATATAAATCTATTATTATTATTATTATAATTTATTATGGTTGTCAGGCCTGCACTTTGATTGAAGTCCCTGTTTACTGTTGACAATGACATCTATCAGAAGCACAATTCTTGAACTGTTTTTTTTCAAATTGCTTTTACATTTTTAAGATTCATTTCTAAACATTGTCTGTGTTGTATACTCTATATGCCATATAGTATGAATTTTGCTGTGTCCTAGAAAACAGGTCTACTGTAGATGCTGAGCAAAAAAATGTTGACGCATTAACTTTTTGCTTTCTAGTCGGAATTTTATATACTTCCATAAGATCTTTGGCGTGGCGTCATCAGCAGTTGGAAGGCTTGACAATGTCTAGAAACAATCCCGCCTAAGTCTTTGAACAAAGTTGAGGATATATACGTCTTGTGTTCAGTCGGTCCTCCTTCACTGAGCTGACACATAGACCATCCTCAAGGCTGACGGCAAACGGTTGCAAGCCTTTCACATGCAGTGTCAGTGCCGCATTCTTGGTATCTGGTGGTCAGACTTCGTGACAAACTCATCAGTCGCCAGAAAGACAGGTCTGCCAGACATACGTACAGTCATCGGTGATAGGAGGCTGGCTCTCTTTGGGAACGTCAGACACCTGCGGCCAGAAAGTGCACCAGCGCACGACGCTCTGCAAGTGTCTGTTGAACTGCTCGCCGGCACCACATCAGTCCCTGATTGGAGGAGAAAGCCAGACCACAAAGCAGCTGGCTGCGTGATGTTCTCAAGGACGTACAACTCACTGCATAAGTGGTCTGGACAGCAGCTGATGATCGTGAAGGATGGAGAATGCAACGGTCCTTTGCCGACTATGCGTTCTGATGATGATGATGCATAAGGTCTCCGCGTAACCATCTCTTCTCATGAGAACACAGTCCCAAGATCCTCAGTTACTCTGCATCAGGCACATTGTGTTCCAATCCCTTGACCATTCTGGTGGCTCTTGTTTGAATAGATGGACATGTGTAATATTCTAGTTTTTCTCCGGTATTCTTTAGGGTTTTTGCATCAGGATTTTTGCTGACTGGATTGCCTGACTAACAGTGTCAATGCCATGCTGCAACACTGTACCATACTACCATAATATTTGTTTTAGGCAGTACATGAATGGAGGAGTGTGTCAGAGTCGTGAACGCATCGATGGCAAAGTTGTTATTGTTACCGGCGCCAACACCGGCCTTGGTAAAGAAACGGCGATGGATCTTGTGCAGCGAGGTCGATAGTGTTATTCAATATGATGGCTAATAGTGTGTATAGTTTGAAGTTATCAGTTTCTGCATTTCAGTAATGTATTGTACTAGTGCAGTTGGCTGCTGGAAAGAGTAATCTGCAAAATTACCTATTATATGTTGAGGACAATGTTAAACTCTACTCACTCACTCACTTTTGTATTTCAGTGCTTTGATGCTGGTAGTGAATATGTTGTTGCGAACTTGTGAATATCAAGTAGTAGGCAAATGTTATAGCCACGGCAACACTTATGGTGCTGTCGCCGTGGCTGTCTCCCATTTTCAAATTCACTTGGTTTGTTTGACAAATGCAGAACAGCGTTGAGAGGCAGCAAACCTTGGACCAAGCCAATCTACTTGGGTTGCAATCGCAAATCCACATGAGTAGGCAAATGTTATGTCTGTACTCTATAAACAGTACACCATCTGTTCATTGCCACTCAGCCCAGAAGCTCACTGCCAACACAGAAGGGTGAATATTGGACTACTAGAGTACACGGCACATTGGGGTTTTTTGGCTAATATGAATTTATGTTTTACTTGCCTACTAATTCACACGTTTGCTATCAATTTTCTGTGCAGGTGCAAAGATATATTTAGCGTGTCGTTCTCTGGACAGAGCTCAGCATGCTGTTGATGACATTGTGAAGCAAACTGGTGTTAGCCGCAGTCAGCTTCCCATCATGCAGCTCAACTTAACATCATTCAAGTCTATCCGCAGCTTTGCTTCGTCATTCAGAGAAAGTAAGCAGTCAGTTTGCTGAATTTTTACCACACAATGCTGTGCAGAGTGCAGTTGTGCCACATTGTGTCATCTGTCTGTCTGTGACATTCAGGTACTGTGATCACATAGGTTGGAATATGGCGAAAATAATTTGATGACTGATTAGCTTAAGGTAAATGCTGTTTAGGCCTTTAGCCTTGTTGGTTTGGTGATATGAATGTATTGCTACCTGTAAAAATCTGCCATAGCAATCCCAAGAAGTTGTCCATTTGGAATGAGGCATAACAGAACGCAGGACATAGGCAGCAGTGATGGCATTGTGTTTGAGCAACATTGTGAACTTGGTGCTTTAATGCTGTCGACGAGTCTGCAAGTCTGTAAAAATACAACAGCAGCAGTCTGTGTCGGTTGCTGGCAGACCTTCCTAACCGAGATTTTCCTGCAAAATAAATGTAGGTTAAAATTCTGGGCATTTATATACCGCTGCTTACAGGGAAACCAGAACAGCAGCGGTTTACAAATCGAAGTAGTGTACTGACCAGCATTAGAAGTAGACAGTGCAGCAGCGCAATTAGCGGCCACCCATTGCTGTAACAAACGGACTTTGGACCCACAGTCCGCAGCTAGACAGACCCACCTATGCCAAGGCCAGCCACACAGTGGCCTTCACCCCATTATTATACCAGGATTATAGTCATTATAGTTGTCATTATTTGTTTGCGCATAAGAGAGCAATATGTAGAAAAAGAAAAAAAGAAAATGAACACTTTTGTAGGATGGTCAGGCATTACTTGCATACAGCTTCTTTTCAAATGAAATGTACTTAATGATGACTGTGTTATTCTGCAGGGGAGAAGAAGCTTGACATTCTAATTAACAATGCTGGAGTGATGCTTGTACCTCAAGGCAAGACTGAGGATGGATACGAGACAACATTTGGCGTCAATCATCTCGGTTCTTTGTGATTTATTTTGCTAATAAAAATAATAAGTAAACGTAATGCCTGGCTAGAAGGAGATATAACCTGTTAAAGCCTGCTTCAACAATAAGGAGATATTCTGCTTGGTACCTGGTCTTAACTGAATTAAGTCCAGTTAAGTGAGCTAATTAAAGAAACACAAACAGCAGTAGTATTAGTTGTAGTAGCAGTAGGATCTGAAGTGGTAGTAATAGTAATAGTAGTACTAGCAGAAGCAGCAGCATGCAGTAACTTGCTGATTCACCAGTATTTCACTGTAGTCAATGTGTGCATAAATTGTGTATAACCAACTTTGAAATGTTGCCATAAAACGGTCGCTCTCCCCCCCCTAAAAAACAGAAAAATGGGCCACTTTTGGGATCCAACATGCTTGGAAGCTGCTGTTCAGGGGACTGAAGGGGTGCCTGTTGTTAGAGAGTTTTTTTGAGGCCATACTTTTTCTCAACCCAGAAGTTGATGAATCTCCCCATAAATTCCGCCACAATATCCCAACTGCACACATACATCCTCAACAATATCAATGGCGTGACATATATTGCTGCACAATAGCGTGTTCCAGTTGGCAACACACCACATCTTGTTGCTAACATTCCTGTACATACTGCAGTTGCTAGATTTGTCTTGTTTCATAACTTTTATTGTTCTATCACAGTGATGTGCATGCAGATTATTGATCTTATTGTGTGGGTTTTTGGCAGCTAAGTGAATTTGTTGCTGTTCTTTTATAGGTCATTTCCTGTTAACTCATTTGCTGATGGATTTGCTGATTGCCGACAGTTCACCAAGTCGCATTATTACTGTTTCATCTTTTGGGCACATGATGGGTACCATCAATTTTGATGACTTGATGATGGAGAAAGGGTTCTCATCATCGTATGCCTATTTCCAGAGCAAACTTGCTAATGTATTGTTCACCCGTGAACTGGCTCGCAGACTGCAAGGTAATAGACCATTTGTATATTGTACATGAATGAGATCTTTCACTGTTCGAGACCTACCTCGGAGGGACGGAACGGAAGTCTGATTTGACCTAGGTGACTGGTTACATACCGAAATGGTTTATCCACCCACACATGGTCACCATCCAAGCATTATCCAGACAGTGCATGGCCACGAGTTGAACTCGCGACCTGTTGATCACAACGCCATAACCACCACACTAGCAAGCCGCCCTGAAAATAGTTAAGGCTGTCTGATTCAGCGATAAACAAAAACTACACTTACTGCTAAGAAAAGGCTGAATAAAATGTGATCAGAAAAGCCCTGTTCAATGTTCGGCAGGGCTGTCGTCTCGCTGAAGACGTTAACCAGGAACTGAGCATTATGAGAGATTTTTAAAACAGCTCACCTGGAAGTACTGTTCTGGGCTACATTCAGGGAATGGGCACTGTGCCATTCTGTTTTCTAGGGGTGTGCTGTTGGCAAAAAAATGAGTTTGGTTCAGTTTTGAGTTCGGTTTTGCAAAAAACTGCAGTTTTCTGTTCGGTTTCAGTTTTACAAGATTAACTGCAGTTTCGATTCTTCAGTTCGGTTTTTACATTTGTCTGTCAGCGCCATCTTTAATTTATGCCTCTGTGGTATGATGCTAGAAATGATGTCTTTTCCATGCTGAATTGGCCCAACTACTTGTCAGAAAAAGTGACTCAGTATAGGATGAAGAAAAATACTTTTAGTCTTTGACTGTTGATCGTAACATGTTGGAAGATGAACTGTGAATGAGACAAAGTGAAAAAACTGTCCCCAAACTGCCAAAATCGGTTTCTGAAAATCGAACTGAGGAAACCGAGTTTTCCGCTTTTGAATTTTGAGGTCATGTTTGGTGCAGTTTGGATTTTCAGAAAAATATCTGACATTTTCGTCCGGGTTCTGCACAGCCGTGCTGGGTTCTTTTCTACACGTAACAGCAGATCCAGGTCTTTGTGTGCCTGAGCAGAAGGTGCCTTATTATTATGTGCTAGTCATGAAGAACTACAGTATGCTGGTGTGTGAATTTCTCACCACCAGGCCTGTCATTGATATGCTTTGTTAACAGCAAATGTCATGGGTGATGATCGTTTCCAAAGACAGTTGTTGTTGACTTTTCTTTTCCAATTCTACACGATGTTCTCCTCACATTCAATGAATGTTCGTTGACATCATATCTGAACACTTCATCGGCAGCTGGTCATCAGAAACAGTGCAAACCAAAAGCTGTTGCTAAGCTACTCTGCATGCAGTTCATAAACGCAGCTGCACACCGCACGAATAGCGAAAGGATTTACGTCAGGCAGCACTTCTGATGCAGATGCTGGCATTCCTCCAGGCTCAGGAGTGCAGTAGTCTTGGTCAAACTGCATAAGGTGACACAGCAGCGTATCGATATTGCATTCTTTGCACAGAAAAAGACATGTTCAGTGTCACTATAGTGTATGGTGGTAAGCAAATCATTTGAAATCGGATGAGATATAATTATCATGTGACGTTGATAGGTACAGAAGTGACTACTTACTCTCTCAATCCTGGTTCAGTACGCACGGAGCTGACTCGTCACGTATCAGTCATCAATTATTTCACTATTATACGGACGATATGTGATTACGTCAGCTGGCCGTTTTTAAAGGAGCCGTGGAACGGAGCTCAGACAACGATCTGCTGTGCTGTTGACAGCAGCCTGGCTTCGGAGTCTGGGAAATACTACAGGTGAGTGACTAGAGATGTAGCTATGCTGTAGCTATTATTTACTATTTTTCGATCAGGAACTGATCTCACATCGCTGCTGATCTTGTTCTTTTTGTTGTTCTTGTTGGGGTGACCTCTTCAAAAAAACCTAATGCTGTGCCGTTTCAAATCAGATCGGGATTAAATTTGACAGGATTGTTCCTCAATCAAATCCACATCAATTGACGGAGTTGTATTTCAGATTTGCAGCCATGATGTCATTTCAAGCAGAAAACTGCTGACTCCGTGACCTTTTGAGTGAACACGAAGCTTCTGGCCACCACCAGTTCCTGATCGGTAGCACATTTGTACAGGTGCAGCCATTACGAGGTTTTGCTGTGATTTCTGTATTTTCTTTCAGATAGAGGCATATGAAGACCTTTTTGTTAACTATTTATTCATGATCCAGGCAGGGTTATAATATGATGTGGATACACAATGTAATGTTATGAAACTGTCCCATATGTCCAGCAGTCACTGTCAAATTCCTAACGTCACGTTAACAAGCAGTATTATACATGACCGATGCCAGCAACAGTGTATACTAGCGTGTAGCTAATGTTGGGCTCTGCCCAATGAGCCTTCAGCCATACCCTCCATTCTGAATGATAATGTCAGCGATAGGTCACGACTAACTTTTGGTGTGCCTACCCACCTTATACTACAACATATTGGTGTTTTAGAGTCTAAACATTTAAAGAGAGACTTATAATATCTACAGCAAAAATTTAGTCCAGGAATTTTTTGGTTTATGGCAATATATGCAGTACGTGCAGAAATTCTCAGGATTCCTGGAGAGGGGGTGTCAAATAAGCACGAGATTGTTGAAGTGTGCTATTTTCTGATGTTCTTAGTTTTGAGATTTTGAGAGTTATGTCTAAATTACTGTATTCAAATGAAGCCCCTTGCCGGCTTTCTATGAGCCCCAAAATTGTTTCCTGTGAATGACGTTCAGTAGCCATTTACAAATCCCGGTAGTAACAGTGAGTCGTGCCAAGTAGGCCACAAAACAACTTGACTGTGAGGCACTTTAATGGGAGGTAACAATTAACGGAGGGGTGCTTTCGATCTTTCGTTTGTCTTAGTGTTTTACTGTGATGAAATCAGGATGCTAGTATGAATGATCAAGGCCACACTAAATTAATGCCTTGGTGTATGAAAATGGGGTAAACAGCAATTTTAAATAACTTTTTGTAGTTATGCTGTATTTTTTGATAATTTTTTGGCCAGTCAGAATGCCAGACAGGGCATGAATGCATATTCAACAATAAGTGACTAATATTGCAGTAAATAGACAAAAATGACGTGTGTCATTACGATAGTGTCTGTATATGCCTGTCTGTGTGACTGTGTGTTTCAGCGACTGTGTTGAGAAGCAGCCAAGCGCTGAAGCTGAGGATGATGCTGTTGCTAGGAGACTGTGGGATGTTAGTGTTCAGCTTGTTCACTTGGAAGACTCCGAGATACACGCCACATTGAGACAGTGAATACTGGTGTTGGAAATTTGAAATGCGGTCGCTATAGGTGGCAATTTGGTTCCAGTTTGAGTCTCGCCTTTTACCTAAATCCTAAAGGACTGATGTTTAAGTTGTGATCTTAATGAGTAATGATACCGCAGTTTGACTTTTCACAACTAACGAATATTTGACGAATAGAAACTCTGGCTTTTGAAGAAATTATAGATGTATATTATTTTGGCTTTTATCTATGTATGCATATTTTTCGTGTTGTAAGATTTGTACAGGTTTGCGGGGATTCCTGGGATAGGGACGTCAAATGAAAACCTGTTTTTCGTAATGTGTTAATTAGCTTTTTTATCTGGGTATCTTCTGTATCTCAAGAATCATAATCATGTAGTATTGCGATAACGATTCAGCCTATTGCTACAGGTGTTACCGTTTGTCTGTTTGTCTGTCTGTCTTATGCACCCTGGAAAGACTCAAAGGACTCATATGATCCCAAGTTATATTGGCAGCATCAAGTCCGGGAGTCTCCTATCTGCCCCATGTGACTTTTTTTCCCTAACTAAGCTAGACAGGCGACATTTTGTTTCTAAGCGATAGCTGAGGTCCTTTTTAACTTGTATCTGTGTATTTTTGTATAAGATTAAAGGTTTTTGTGCTTTTGTATATCTGTACACACATGCCGTGGACTGTATTTTAATTTTGTTTTATGTGGTTGTTTATCAGTGTGTGCATAATGCATTTTTTGTGTGATTGAAGGTTTTTTTGAGTTTCTGTTAGCTTACCTGAATGAACTATAATATGACGGTGATGAATGCAACTGCCATTAAGTTCTGTTTTGATGTTATTAACAGTGCTTATTGCTTTTTGATAGAACATGAGTGCTTGGTAGAATGAGCAGTCTAATGGTTGGTTGATTACTGGTATGTCTGTGCTGACTGTGCAGTGTGTTGTACTGACAATATATAGCAAATACCGATACCATAATTATTTTGGTGCTGTGAACAGGAATACCTACATTTACAGTTTAAATTTACAACTTAAGGGCCTGGCTTACTTAGTATGGCTGCGCTGGTATGGTGTACAGGCACTTAGCCGTCGGGGCCTCCGAGGCGAGGCTCCGAGCTTGTATTGGATCACAGATGTATAAGTTTAGATTACAATAGGCTGTACCATGAATTGAAGGAAAATAGCAACCTGTTTTGTAACTTCATCAAACGTTGGTCAATTTTCTTCGTCGGAAGGCGTAATAGAAATTTTGCAATCATACTCCTGTGTGCCGCCTGTGTGTTGCAATCATTCCCGGCCTGATTTTCTATCAAAAAAATCCAAGGGCTTTGCGGCTAATCCCGACATTTAGTGATCTCACATTCTGGTTGGAATAATGTAGGCCTACCCGTAGTAACAGTCATGGGTGGCACAGTCATTTAGCAATGCATTCTAAAATGGAATCCTTCCTCTTCAAGATAGTGATGCAATCTTCAGCTTTTAAGTTACGTTTCTGTACAGTTCATTTTCAAAAATTGCATCTCTCCTCACTTTTGTACTGAATAGTTTTTGGTCCCGAGTCGAGAGAGGCTATAACAGACAGGTCAGCGCGTCGCAGCGTCAGCGCTGCTCTGCGTTGCAGCGTCTGTTTTAGCCCGTTTAATGTGAAAAGGTGTGCAATAAACGTTCGCACGTGGCGTTGCGTACAATTATGGGTCAAATTATAACCTCATTTCGGTGGGGGCCCGGGCCTCCTGTCTGTCTGTGTCTGTCTGTCTGTCTGCCTGAAACGTTTAGGTACCCTGATCACATAGGTTGGAACACTTCGAAAATAACCACGGCCGAATAGCTTAAGGTCCCTGCTCACATTGACCCCAACATGGGCGATCTGGTGCCACGGGAACACCCCCCAAATTAGAGTGGAATAGGGGTGGGGTCATCATCATCGCGAAGTCCTAACGGACCGTTGCGCTCCTCCGTGACCTCTAGCAACCTCAGATCTCCATATTGTTGACAACGGTCTAGCGTCAGCGTCTTGGATGTGGTTGAGCCACGT
>Ga0056131_1000341_pt1 | contig 11046 bp, 6 predicted proteins | sample WorMetLIZISLAND1_2_FD_67480 | JGI IMG/M metagenome (GOLD analysis project Ga0056131, IMG submission 67480) | Marine gutless worms symbiont microbial communities from Max Planck institute for Marine Microbiology, Germany - Olavius clavatus LIZARD... ...
CGGATTCAGCCATACGCATAGGTGTAGCCAGAGGGGGGAGGGGGAGTGGACTGGAGGGGTTAGCCCCCTCCATGTGGGCAGCTGACGCGCTGTTTCTCTGCGGTAGCTGAGCTTCTTGTGGAACACGGTGTAGATGTACGCAGGAAAGTAGCCTAACCGTCACGTTCGACATGTAGCAGCGGACGCGGTCTTTGTCCGCCATAAGTCACGTTTTTTGGTATTTAGGTCATGTGATGACTCATAGGTTCGGTATGTAGGCGGGGCTTATGCTAATGAGATGTCCCTGGAAACTGTCTGGATTGTGGATTGTGTATAATGTGTGAATGTCTGAGTCTCAGTCATAACTAGGTTTCCTGTCAAAAATAATCAGATTATACAGTAATGAATCCAATATTATTGATCCCGAGTTTATTGATTGCTCAAGACTCATAATATGCTGTAATCGATTATTCTAGCAAACGTGCTTAATTTGAAATGTATTTTGTTAATTCTGTAGTAACGTTCGTGATCATTGGATGCATTATCTACGGCGTCAAGCAAACGGAACGTGATTTTACTCTGTCGTGGTCTTACGCACTCACATTGTTTGCATCGCTGTTGACATTAATCGCGGGAATCATATCTATTGTTCAACTGAAGACCGCTGGAGTTCGCCTGTAGCGAAGTTTATAGGCCTAAACGAATTAGACAGCACTGATTGAATACTTCTTTCAAATTCAGTAGGCTTTTGCGCTTACTTGGTGGGCATAAAATAAACAGTTTCTTCGGGTGTTCCTTACCTGATGTTCGGTGTTTAATGCTTGCTTTAGAAATTAGACATCTGTCAGAACTGTTTTGTGTAAATGTCGGTTGTTGCGATGGATGTCCCTAAGCTACTGAAAGTGTGGTCGTAATAAATAGAGATGTAAAGCCCGCAAGTTGTCATACTGCAAAATTACAGTATCATTTATGAATGTCAACTTATGGTCAATACGTATCAAAACTTGTTAATGTAGAAAAGTTACTGGCGAAGACAAAGTCGGTCCTTTTGAGAACACAGCAGTTGATGTCCCTCACGGTGTCACCTGATGCGCCTATTAGTTCTCAGTTTTGGGGATGCTTCGATCGACGCTCGAGTCACTAGCAGTTCGTGATATGACAGGTTGATGCGCCCAAGGTGGTTGTTTGGACCATGTCAACGTATACGCCTGTGGGTCCATCGTGAAGTAGGATCCTGGCAGTTGTGGCACGTAGTCATCATACTCCAAATCAACATTAGCATCCTCAGCAACGATGTCTGACAGAGGCGACTGGATTAAGTCATCCGTGAAGAGCTGCGTTTTAGTGAGCGGAGACACATCACGGGATCCTGATGAATCAACGTCAACCGTGCTTCCTTGCTGCAGCAAAGGCAGCGGCTCTACATTTGGTCGCGCACACGGCAGCTCTCTGATGGTGGCAATGCTCGACTTAGATGGAGGGACATAGCTAGCAGACTGGAAGTCGGCGTTGTTTAGTTGAACCTCGCTGTTCACTTTGTCCTTACTCGATGAGTCGCGCCCTTCTACTGGTGGTCGTTCGTCGAGGATGTATGACGTCTCTTGTATGCTGTTGCTTCCCCGATGAGCCGATGCTTGGCTGTGATATGAGTGAAGGGCTAAACATTCGGAGGTATCATGAACGGAAAAGATGTTTTGACCACTCAGATGTAAATCGTCGTCGTGCGCCACAGACTTGTAGGACATCGCCGGCGAGGAAATATCCAGTTTTGATCGGTTGCCTCCAGTAGCAGGCTTCTTATCACACTGACGTATCACTCTGTACAGCCACAATTAGTCAGTTACTAGATATTCGGCGTTCGAACACGTATCACAAAAGAGCTGGCGCCTGGCGGTCTTCAGTCTGTTTGATGTCTCCCCCTCACAATTTTATCGAAAACTGTCATTTATAACCTTGATCACTATTAACGGGCTGAAAAACGCACCATGCATGCAGCGAAAAATAAACTATAAATGCCTAGCGTGATCACCACCAGTTGGGCGGGTCGAAACTGGTCGAATTTTGTAATAGTAAACTTATTACAGCAGAATATGAAGGGAGACATTGTAGTTTGAAATGCCGTTTCCGACTGACATCTTGTTGCACTAAGAAGATATGTATGACAAAGTCGCCAAATTGGGGTTTCGGCTCTAAAATTGTAGGTAACAACCCCCAAAATTTTGAACCAGCAACGAAGTTTTCGGGTTTGCTGTGTATTAGGTAGTAAACGTGCATTATCACGCGTAGTCATGATCAAGATTTTGGTGGCCGCTAACGATAATCATCCAGGGTACATGTGCCAAAAATTATGAAAGTCGGTTGGCAGAAGACAAAATTACTGCTATAATAATCAACAGTTTACTTTTTGTGGGCCACCCTGTATACAAATTACAAAACATTAATATCCTACTTGGCTGACTCTCAACTCATTAAGATCCTTCGCGTCATGTGGTCTGATTTAATGCTGGAATAAAATATAAAAAAAATAACACAAAATAAATGCGAGAAAATCACGTCGTTGAATTTAGGCCATTACTTTATTGTAAAAAAGTTATTCTCGTGCAAAGGACATCACACTACACGCGGTAGAGTAGCATTGTTGTTCTAAGGACGACGACCAAAGTCGAAATGGCGAATTGATCCCAGCAATCCTGAACCCCTTGACCGATCGTCGCCAAATTTTATACACGTGATTATGTCCGGGATAACTATCAACAAAAAAATTTCGACGCAATCCGTCCAGGGATTTCTTCTCCTCTTATAACCCTCGTATTCGCATGTTTACTACGCTTTTTCGTTTTTGTTTTGGTTCTTCCCATCGCCTACACTACAGCAGGAGCTACGGGACGTTTGTTCTTGCGTCTGAGACCAAAAGGTTTGTAGCCATCTTTGGACAGCACTCTATATGTAGTTATTAAAACTGTGGGACCAATTTTGTGCAATAAGATGAAATTCAACAACCGCGTACAGGTGTCTGAGTGTAATAAAATATACATGATACGACATGACATGACATGACACATGTCATGTCATGTCATGCGTTTCTTAAAGACCATTTAATTCCGTCAAGAAGCATTTAAAAGTTTATGACGTTACAGGAATGACGTCATCCTGTCACGTGACGTCATCGGTAAGGTGGCCTTTTGACTGCACTTAGCCACTATCCTATATGCTCCTAATGAGAAAGAATCCGCAATGCGCCATAGTTTCTGAGATATGTAGCCTGAAATGTTATAAATTAATAACGTCATTGCTGACGTCGTGATGCCTGCATCAACTATCACTGTTGACTATATGTGCGCACTATAAATGGTACATGATTATGTAAACTAAAAAGATCACCTAATTCCGACAAGAACTGTCAGAGAAGAAGCATTTTGAATTTTGTGACGTCACCATTATGAAATCACAGGGTCACGTGACGTCATCGATAAGGTGACCATGCGTGCACGGTGCCAAACGGGAGCCTTGGGCACTTTCTTATAGACTCCCAATACGAAGGAATCACGTATCTCACATACTTTTCGAGATATTGAGCCTAAAATGTTGTGATTCGTGACGTCATTACTGACCTCAGAATGTATGGATCAGCTATGCGTGCAGCTCATTGTGTTAAAAGACAGTCTACTTATGACAAGAACTCTAGGAGAACAAACATTTTAAATGTTACAGTGTCATCACTATGACGTCATAGAGCCACGTGATGTCATCGGTGACGTCACCATTCGACTGCCCTTGGCCACTTTCCTATAGGCTCCCAATAGGAAAGAATCCACTATCGCCAACAGTTTTCGAGATATTTGGCCTGAAATGTTAAGATTTCATGACGTCATTAATGATGTCATGACGCCTGGATCAACCATTCTGTGTGGACCCTCTAGCCGCAGGACACAGGAGACATTATGATAAAAGAACATCTAATTCCGATATAAACTCTAGGAGAAGAAGCATTTTGAAGACTGAAGCATCTTAAGCGTCATGATTTCATCATGTCACCAGTACGACGTCATACGGACCCCTGACGTCATCAGTGATATGACCATTGGGACTCGGCGATGACCACTTCCTATACGTCCTCAGTAGAAACGAAACCCGTATCTCACCTAGTTTACGAGATATTTAGCTTCAAATGTTATATAAAGTTATGACGTTATCACTGACGTCACGCCAACTGGATCAACTATCTGCGTGGACCATATAGACGCACTATGCAGTAGACGATTAGGTGGTCTAATTCCGACAAGAACTGTTGAAGAAATAACATGTTAAAGGCTGTGACGTCACGACTATGACGTCACAGAGTCACGTGACGTCACCACTCGACTACCCTTGGCCACTTTTTATAGGCTCCCAGTAGGAAAGAGGTATCCCCTATCTCCTACCGTTTTCAAGATATTTGGCCCGAAATGTTACGACGTCATGACGTCATTACTAACGTCATGACGCCTGGTTCAACTATCTGTGTGAACCGTTTGGACATACGACGTAGGAGATCATTGTTTTAAAAGATCGTCTAATTCTGAACAGAACTTTAGGAGAAGAAGCATTTTAAAGACTGACATTTTAAACGTCATGATGTCATGACGTCTTCAGTATGACGTCATACGGACACCTGACGTCATCGGTCGTGTAACCATTCGAAGCAGCATATGTGACATTGTTATAACAGTGCTGCCGCGACCGCGCAGCCTGTCATTTTACGAGATATTAACATTATTTCATATTTTCAGAAGTGTTGCCCATAGCGATCTAACCAATAGGTTAAAGAGGCTGAAGTAGTGACAATAGTTCACACATCACATGTATAATAAGTACAGCAATTAACAAGCGTTGGTCATACTTTACCATTTTGAAATTTGGAGGAGGCACTGCCCCTGAGCCCAAAGAGATGATCGTCTTTATTTTGGGTTGGCCCAATCTACGGTCCTATTTATTCGCCGTTTGTGCACCAACGTTCACCAAGTAAAGTAAACATGTTTGTAGATTGCAACGCCGTTTTCGGTTTTCCGATTGATGATATCTTGTTCCAATCCGGAGATATTTGCGAACAAGTTGCGCCAAAATTGTGATATTTTTGGGCCGCCATTTTTTTTGGGGGGGGGGATAAATACCTCAAATCTCTAACGCAATTTTATAAACTACAGTCATTCATCAAAGTTTGGTGACGATTGGCCAAGAGACCGCCGAGATTAGGCGTCGAAAAAAAGTAAGAGGATAGAAACATCAGCGGTAAAATATAATGGCCGTCGGCCAGCTAGCTGGCGGGCGGCCATAACAAAGAACTCTTACGAGTTACGAATGTCACAATAGTACTTCAGATAAAAAGCCACAAAAATTGAAACCAACAGCAGAGGAGAGAGATAGGAAGAAAGGCAGAGAGAGGAAGGGAGGAGAGGGCGCAAGAAAGATCTTGCGGAGGGGCCGCGATGTAACTAAACACGGCGCTGCATGCCGCTATTGACCAGATTGACCTTAAGATTCGCAGGTGTGGTCAGGTCGCCGACATAATCAATCACGCTAATTTTTTGAAAGCTGGTCCAAGGGTTTCGGAGCTACAGGACACCGAAATGGCCTGTCCCATTGATAACGCATATTGTCTCATATTACGCGCCATCATTAGCAGACTCACTTGTTCACGAAGAATTAGTTTACATTTACCTTGTCAATGTGCTGGTTTCTGCTGAAATTTTCACACACAAACACTGTGAAATTGACTCGAAACAACTTACTTTTGAGAGTGATCATTCGAGTCATTAATTGTAACTGCAGCGCTCTGTTGACGAGTCTGTCTTCGTGTTTTGCTAATGTTCTCAGTGTCTGATAGCAGGGCTTCATGAACAGGTGTAGACGCTAACTTGCTGGTTATCTGTCGACTTTTCCACTGCCGATAACAAACGAATGCAGTGCTTAGAAGAACTGCTAAGACGCACAGACAGACACCTGTCAGCAGCAAAGGATTCTTCTCCGGGTAGTCATTGTCTCCCACAGTTTCATCGCTAGTACTTTCGGTGCCACCAGCTACAGGCAATCACAACACACACAAACAAGAAGATTCAACACTTAATTTTAAATCACCGCAAAGCTGAAAATGCTATTGCTATTATTATTATTATTATTATTATTATTATATAGTGAAAGTAGTGGAAGTATAGCAGAAGTTTAGAATGACGCTAAAGATCAGCGCTGTCTTTCTGCAAACTGTTAATAACAAATATCTAGCGTACTGTAGTGCATTGCAATACTTTGTTATAGAACATTAGATAGTTTCTAAAATACACATGAATATGATCTGACCGTAACTTTATAAGGAATGGATATTGTTTATACCCCCTACTACAGCTACAATAGAACATAAAACATCTCATCTCAACTGCAATAAAACTTGCAACACTAAAACAAAATGGACGGTATGTATCATATCCACAATGTTTGTCAATCAGCGTATTTGTCATGGTTCTCTGCTGTAAGGCAATTTCATTTCCTTAGCGAAATTTAGCCCCATTTAAGAAAAAAATTTAAGCAATTTAAGAAATTCGACTCCTGAGGAAAGTCTAGAGAAACTTGACAAACTGAACTTTTTCGTATTTTCGCAAGTTAAACGTGTGAAAGATTTTTTCGGCTTACTGTTAGGCCTATTATAGGCGTACGCCTAAGAAGAAGACGGGCAAGAGCTAACTTGCGAAAATACGAAAAAGTTCAGTTTGTCAAGTTTCTCAAATTTTCCTTAAAAGTTGAATTTCCTTAAAATTTGTATTAAATTGGGCTAAATTTCGCTAACGAAATGAAATTTCCTTAGGGCGGAGAACCCTGACTGTTCACAAATGCGCTGATTGACAGGCATCATGGCCATGATACAGTCCATTTTGTTGCAGCGTTGCAAGATTTATCGCAGTTGTGATAGGACTTTGTTGCATGTTGCAGCTACAATAAAGCAATAGACCCCTATGTTTTATGTTCTATTGTAGTTGTAATAGGGGTTTTAACAAAACTGATCGCTACATCCGTAACTACGCACAGCGTGCAAATTGTTAGGAAGAAATCTTAAAAAAAACTGTCAGATATTACTATCGCTTTTGTATACAAAGCCAATAACTAATGCTGAGTTGCTGCCTTCAGAAATTCTGCGTCAAAATGCGTTCATATCTGCTCAAATTTTGATCAGTGAAAGAAACAAAACGCTCGATCCATCTTTGTTTCCTGACACGTCCCATCACTTGACTTAGTTATTTGCGGATTATTAAATAACAAAAGGTCTGGTTATATACGTACTGACAGCCAGATACAGCGCCACAAATTTGTCGCTGATGACGTCTGTAGTGAGTGGATCATCTGGTGGTAGCACGTACTCGACACGCATTGTGTTTCCGGCAGATATCAATGGTTGCGGCGGCACTGTGGACTTTGCGTCAATTTGCAAAAGTAGATTCGCCAACGACGAATTACCATCGTGAACTCTAACTGTTCCATGGCGTGATTCAAAGCGAATAACTGTAAGTCGAATCACCAGGCCGACATGGACACGTATTAACCAGATACGTTTTGACGGACAGTAAGTCGCAGATGAAACCACGAGATAGCCAGATGACTGGTCCAATAAGCAACCGCACTCGCAGCCCGGCAACATAGTATACGTGACTGTAGACGACAGCTGCACACTGTCATCTAAAAAACAAAACGTGCGCACGCATGTTCATAAATTAAAATAATAAGCTCAATACATTCAGCAAAGCATTTCGGTTCCGAACATACAGTGACAGAAATCGCCGAAAATCGCCATTTTCATCTACCCACTTGGTTACCAGCCCTCCCAAAGACCACCACCGACAAACATTTAAATTAGCGTATTGATAAAAACTGTCACCATTATGGCGGTTAAGCCGATGATCTAAAACAGCAAAAATCATTTTATTAGCACGAACGTATCCGTTAACTTATACATTTAATCTGTTCATAGTAGCCAGACATAAATATATAAGCCAACGCATATACGTGTAGTGTGTGTGCATATAAAATGATTTTTGCTGTTTTAGATCGTCGGTTTATACAACTTTAAATGATAACCCCCCCCCCCATTTGTGCTACAGTCTTAGCTCTGTGTCTTATATTAGTGAGTTATGGCTAATTTTGTGTTAAAATTCTCAAGTTTCGTTACGCTCTGGGGTAAATTTCACTTACAGCGTTAAATTTTGTATGGTCGAAAACCCCCTGTTTGGTGCCACATTCTTGGCTCTATCTCTGATATTAGCCGAGTTCAAGCCATTTCTGTATCAAAATTCCTAAATTTTCGTCACTATGGAAACAGGGTCTTATGAAAATTTCAATGACACTGGTAAATTGCCTGACCTCAAAACCCCCTGTTTGGTGCAACATCCTGCTCAGGCTGCTCTATGTCTTCATTAGCCGAATTGTGGCTAATTTTGTGTTAAATTCCCGAATTTTCATTACTATGGCAGCAGGGGTCCTCTGAAGACATCGTTAAATTGCTTGATCTTGAAAATCCCGTTTGGTGCAACATTGTTGGCTGTATCTCTTGTAATAGTGAAGTTTTAGCCAATTTTCTGTTCAAAAACATCAGTTGGTTGCCATGGTAACAAGGGTCAGTCTGAGTCAAATTTGGATGACGATGTTAAGTTGCCCGACCCCGAAAACCCCTCTTTGGTGCTAACATCTCGAGAGTGAATGAGTGAGCAGTTTCTTAACGGCACATCAGCACAATATAGGCTATGCAGTGCTATACTATTAAATTTGCAAAGAAATTGCTAACATCTCGCTTCTATCTTTAAGGACGCCCGAGTTATTTATAGCCGTTTGAAGTCTCCATAATGCAAGTTTTCAAATTTTTTTTGGGGGGGGGGGAGAAAACGTAGAAGATGTGAAATTCATCATCTAGACCCCTCAAAATGCACTTCCGTTTACGAAAACGCGCTCGCTTGATGTAAAGATCGTGAAAATCGGTCAACCATGACGACCTGTAGGCGAGGCGAAGAAAGGAAAAAATAAACAAAAAACAAAAAAGGAGACAAAAGTTTACAATAGTAATAAGATTGTACATAATGTGGAGTTTCTTGCGCAATCGTCGGCTGATTTTGCGCTTACATTCAATTTTCAGGACATTCATATATTGGGCGCATCGCGCGGTCATCTTTGCGATAGCTCAGTTTTCCTGTTAGCAATGAAGTGGTCCAACACGACAGATTTTAAGTGGAAAAGCGTGGTATCCTGTTGGCGGGCTGCATAAAAATCAACGACAAACTAAACGAGAGCCTCTTACCGGCGCATGTGTTATTGCAACTGACGTAGTCAATAGTTGAACCGATTCCTTGGCAAGAGGGCACATTAGTAGGACACAGACGATGTCTGACTCGTTGGCCGAGACCACATTCTGTGCTTGAGATACAGTCACCCCACTCCGACCACTCGCCCCAACTTGTTGCTACGTGTCAACACCTAACACATAGAAACCGAAGAAATAATATACTGGTGAGTCAGAAAATAATAACCCTGCATGTTTGAATATTTTTCCAAGGGATAGGTATTTGAGCAGTCAAAATCGCAGGCGTTCGTTACTCATTGTCACTGTCAGTAGGGCAGACTGTTTAGAACCCAACATCAACAGCTGTTGGATGTGGGTTCTAAATAGTTACAAGTTGGGAACAGTAGGAGGTAGTACTAGTAGTCCGTTCGGGCCTCTTTATCACCGGTGTTATTTGTGACTTCGATTTCATAAGAATTGTCACGTGTGGGCTGTCTGCCACGACTGGGATAAGCTCCTGACACTGGTAATCGAGTAAGGGAGTAATAAGTTAGTCCCTTACAATGAAGACCCCTATCGAAATTAGACCCAGCCCATGTCCCTCCCAGGCCCCACGCAGATTAGCGTGCAAAATTTCGCCGTCGTACGTTACGCCGTTGTCGAGTTCATCGCGTGCACACGTTATGACGCAAGTCGCTTATTTAGTAGATATAACATAGCAGCAGAAGAATATCGCATGAGCTCGATGGTTTAATTTTGAGGCAAATATAACTCTCGCACTTAACACGAACTGTTTCAAAAGTTTGTGAACTTTTGAAACCAGAGTTATATTCGCCTCAAAATTAAACCATCGAGCTCATGCGATATTCTTCTGCTTTGGTCTTGCTAAATTGCTATAACTAAGTCAGATATTGACCAATTTTAAGAATGTAGGAGTAAGTTTGAGTAAATTTGTTTTGAGTAAATTTACAGGTGAATAAATTTACAGCAAACACAGCAAAACATATGCATGAACATGCATGAATACAGGGTGGGCCAAAAAAAAGTAAGCCTGATAATTTTTGCAATAACTTTGTCAACTGCCAGCCAATTTTCATAATTTTTGGCAGATATACACTTTTGGAAATTTACAACCCGAGAATGTATAGTTAGCCCACCTAACGTGGTTTATTAACTACACTACCTTGTAAAATCTTGACCACGACCTTTTTCACGTTAAATTCTATTCACTGTTGCAAAAAGTCCAGTTTTTTTTACTTTGGTAGTAATAATTGCCAATTTTTGTAGAATAATTTTTAAAAGAATCATACCGGACGAATATTACTTATTTTCAAGTAACGGGTACGCCCTTGCGGCCGCGTGATCAATTGCTATGGCAGCAGACTACGTCATTAACGTAAACTTACGTTTGGAGCAATTCGCGAGAGCAATGGGCATTTATTCTGCAAAAAATCCTTTATGACCATGGATAACATTTTGATAATGTGCCGTAATCTGTGTTTTGTCGATTCTTAACATGAATCATATCTCAAGTTCAGATATTTTTGTATTTGTTATTATTAATGGTAGTAAACATGTACAAACATGGGTAAAGTCGTGATCAAGATTTTACAAGCTAGTGCAGTTACACAAACCACGTTAGGTGGGCTAACTATACATCCCCCAGTTGCAAATTTCTTATAGTGTATATGTGCCAAAAATTATGAAAATTGGCTGGCAGTAGACAAAGTTATTGCAAAAATTATCAGGCTTACTTTTTTGGCCCACCCTGTACA
>Ga0056131_1000343_pt1 | contig 11002 bp, 8 predicted proteins | sample WorMetLIZISLAND1_2_FD_67480 | JGI IMG/M metagenome (GOLD analysis project Ga0056131, IMG submission 67480) | Marine gutless worms symbiont microbial communities from Max Planck institute for Marine Microbiology, Germany - Olavius clavatus LIZARD... ...
TGTTAATATTAATAATGAAGTTCTGCATATAGTCTGCCTATTTCCGGGCACCTGCGAATGCTAGGCACGCCACTTACCGATAATTTGCTAATTGTTTCGCAGTTTCTGGAGGACTATGAGCCTACTAAGGTGGACTCGTATCGGAAGCGGATAATGGTCGAAGGTGACCAGGTGATGTTAGATATCGTGGACACAGCGGGACAAGAAGACTACGCCGCAGTACGTGATCACTACCTACGAACTGCTGATGGATACCTGTGCGTCTTTAGCCTCTCAGAGCCAGAATCTCTCCAGGACATTATCGACTTAAGGCAAGTTTGTTTGTTCCTGCCGTTAGACTTTCTACTGTTGGACGTCGCGCATTTCTGCCGCTAGTGCATGTATATGGAACGATTTTCCTCGCCGACTCTGCTTGCATATAATCCATTAATGCCTGAATTATTTCACGATTTACCGTCAAAGTAGGTGTCCCATTTTTGGGGACGCTAGGCATGAATGGGTTAATTAAGCAACGACTAAAATGCACTTTATTCCGTCGCTCATACCTCGGTCTCACTTCTACTGTTCCCCCCTTTGTGATCCTTGAAGTAGCTGTTTGTTGCTTACGCCACGTAAAAATTAGATTGATTGATTTGATTGATAAGCTAGTCAACTCTTAACTTTGACGACCGTGACTCGAGTATATTTAATTAACATCCTTATCTCGTTGAAATAGCCGTCGAATAGTTTGGAAATCAAACAAGTACCAATGTACTATAGGCCTAAGGAAGGACCCACTGCATGGTGGCAGTCGCTACGTGTTCACTCACCAGGTGGCAACACTTTGTTACGTGAACTGACATCACGGCCGCCATCTTAAAAGTATGACGTTGTATGCGAAATCCGACTCCGTCAATCGATGCGTATTCCCTGGCGGAACAATTCTGCCAAATTTCATCCGAATCCGATTTGAAACGACTGAGCCTTAGGCTTTTTTGTAAGAGGTCGCCACAATAAGAAGAAGAACAAGATGAGTAGTGATATTGGATACAAAAATCAAATCACGGTGTATAGTAGCTGGCCTAAATTGAGCCTACACCAAGATAAACAACATTATGTATGCAGAGAAAATTCTTTATATGGCCGTGTCACGATCTGGAAAAGGGATATTCTCGATTTCAAGTTAAGTGATTTAATCTCTAGTTCCTGTGTCATTGTCGTGTGGATTATTTCTATAGAGATCAGCTGGTTCGGATTAACAACGGACGCGATAATCCGCCGTGCCTGCTGGTCGGAAACAAGGCCGACCTGGACGACGACAGAGGCGTGGAGTTTGAACTGGCAGCCAGGTGGAGCCACCTGTGGAACGTCAACTATATTGAAACGTCGGCCAAGACCAAACTTAACGTCGACAAGGTACCGTCGTTTCGTCATCATCATCATCATCATCATCATCATCATCTTCATCAAGATTGTTTGTGTGGCAGCTAAATAACAAAAAAAATCACCAGGTCCACGTGCAATCAAGCAGGGAGCAAGCCGGGGGCTCGATTTATCAATATCTTAAGATTTGTCCTAAGATCATCGTAAGAAAATAAATGATTTGATGAGATCGATCGCATGTGTGTCGTTAAGTTCTCCACTTGTGATATTCTATTATTTATCTTACGAACGTAAAGCCCTGTCCACACTGTCGCAGAAAAGTGCGACTGTCGCAGAAAACGGCGACAACGGCGACAGTCGCCGAATTCGCACTTTTCTGCGACAGTGTGGACAGGCTTTAACTAAGTCTTAACATATTGTCTTACGATAGTTCAAAAATAAATCTTATCGTATGATGTTCGTAAGATGTTTTTAAATCGGGCCACAGATCGTGACTAAGTCAGGATAAAAAGCGAAAGAGAAATGTTTTAAGACGCTGTCTGGATATCACGACGAACGACAGTAGAGGTCACGTGTGATGGAAGGCTGTTCCAGAAGTTGGCATCGGAAACTATAAAAGCCAGTTTGCCGACAGTATAATTTTTCGTTCAGCAGAAAGCTGCGGAAGTTAAACCTCCAAAGAGTCCTTCTCTGTATAGAAGCCCTGCGGTGGTTTCACGCATCCTGTACGCGCGTGTCGACGGCGTGTGTGGGCATCGCGGCGGTGAAAAATAAGCCGCGAACTGTTGAGTGACAATGGAAAACAGATCCAACGCAGAGGTCAAGACAGTCAACACATTGCCAGCAGATCGGACTGTCAGCAGTTGTATTATTGTGACTGACAGCTTAGCTTGTTCGCCAGGGCCTAAAATAGTTGTCAGTTGCAGGAGAAATTGACAGTATACCGACCAGCATTAGCAGTAGGCAGCACAGCGCAATTAGCGGCCGCCCATTGCCTGAACGGACTTTGGACCCCGCAGTCTGCAGCTAGACTGACCACCTGTGCCCCAGCCAGCCATAGTGTGGCCTTCACCCCGCAATGTTCTCCCGCAACGACTCACTATTTTTATTAGCAAGTACTACCGGGTACTAAATTAATAATTTCTACTCATTTACGTGAATTGACTCGGACAGTTGAAAAATAAGTAAGTAAGTAAGCGGTTTAAAATATGCAGGTGTTCTACGAACTGTTACGTCTGATAAAAGAGGACAAAGAGCGACGTCGGAATCCACCTGAAATCGATCCAAAATCTACCGCTTCGCACATCACCAAAAGATCGTCGATGACGTCACGTAGAAACGGCAGCACCAAGAGCGTTCCAGGCGCACGAAATTCCACGAGAAAAACCATCACGAAGAAGAAGAGAAAGAAGAGTTTGGGACGCAGGCGCCGACGTTATAGAAACGGCGTTAGAAACTTTCGTCGCAGGATGCGTCGTGTGTGGCGCCGCATCGCCACCTGCCGTGTCGTGTGACGTCATCGTGTGACGTCATCATCCAAAAGAGACGGCACCATGTGTGCAATACGTCTGAACGGCGGTTGATTAATGACATTTCTAATTATGTATGAAATACTAAACAATTACGCGAAACATTTTCGTACCCAACTTTATCGAATATTGGAGTACGACCTTTAGCGTCGTTCACTGTGCATCGTTAAGTCACATTTAACAACTTTCAGTGAAGAAAACGGTTTCTGTAATCTGTACGTTGTAACAACCGATATAGTCAGTTTACGTTTCGCTTGTATATAATTGCTGTATTGTTTAACCCTCATGTTGCGCTTCTATTTTTATACCTATTTGTTCCTCTTGGGGCAAATGTTAGCCCAATATTTTAATGATTAAATAACCGAGCTGAATTGTGGGATTTCTTCACCCCATGTTCAACATAAGTGTGGTATGTGCTGTTGTGGCCGTAAAATGATAATAAGTTGGAAATTAATTCCAGCCAACATAATCAATCACATAACCAATGCCTACCCTGACCACTGGAGCTGGCGCATTCAGTCAACCGTGTCAATATAGCAGCCTTTACCACTGTTCCTTTTATCTTTCTGTTTTCTTAGGACGTGACCAAAACGACCCGGTTTTAGCCGATCACAGTAGGCCTATGATCGGCTATTGGCATCATACTGTCTGTCTGTCTGTCTGTCTGTGACGCTGTGTACTGTGGTGCTAAGGGTCGGCGTAGTGAGCTAAAAGTTGTACTATCGTGTTCCTACGACAGCACCTCCTATTCACTTCTTCAGACATTTTGCCGTATGATGTATCGTTTAGCCACAAAACACAGCGATCGACTAAAAAGCTGACATCAAAAGCAGACTTCAGTTCGAAACTGTAAACAAGTAAATACTCATGCCGACCACGGATATTTCAGACAACGGTCCTGTAGCTATACCATACGTTGTACGCAGTACGATCGGCTATCACAGCAACAGCTGAGCTTCTTATCATGTTTTAACACCATCCATTCTTGACTCGTCTCTGGTCTATTCACTAGGCCTATCCGGTATCAACAAATCACAAGATAAGATTTATGCAATTATAATGTTTTACTCTATTTGTTAAATATCGATAGCAAGTATACAGGCAGTTTGTCACAAAACTGATTAGAAATTACGAGTCTATATATCTGCATGAACGTTACAGTTTTTGCAGCCCTATTTTTAAATTTTAACCGTTATTTTTGCACAGTAGAGTACATTAACTGCTAATTAAGTAATTTCAGTATTAAATCAGTTGATGTTAAAATGTTATAGATTACGTTACACTAAAAGCTGATCTACAGTTTTTACGGTATGCCTACATGTTAATAGCAGTTAGTGTAGTCGATTCATACAGAGTAACAGTACGAGCCGCAAAACAATGTCTTTCGATATTATGCGACAAGTTTCGGTTTCGAATTTTTTTCCTTGCACCCAACCCAATCCAGTGATTATGGGAAAAACCATAGGCCTAAACCACAGCGCGTCTACAGGACATGAAAAATCCCCGGTATACAAAAAGGGCACAAATTTATAGACCAAACCCAGTGCCAGTGCCAGATCGGTTTTACCGATTCCATACCAAATGATAGCTTATCCCAGCACTCGCGCCAATTGGCGTAGTTAATGATACATCCCACGGAACCCGGCCTCGACAATGTCATGCCAACCTATCGTTGACCCTATCCTAGTCGCTATCGCTGGAAGAGTAAGGCTGCAAGGTTGTAGGTCGGACATTTTTAGAAGTCCTTCGTTTTGCGGTCTCAGTGAGGGGTAGACAGCTGCCGTCGTTGTTCTTTTGGGCTCCGTTGTTGCTCATCTTGTCGACTGTGCTTCAGTCGTTGGTCGGTGGCTGCCATAGGCGACTGGGTGCCGGGAAGTAGTCGTGATTCGAGGCGTTCACGTTAGCAACGTTTGAGTTGTTGTTAGATTTGGAAGCGCGCGTCTCTGTCAACACAGCAGACATTTTCAATGCCACGAAAACTAAGGTAGAACACGATGAAAATTTTGTACTGAAAACCGACAGAAAACTGGCAGTTTAGTCTTCGTAAATTAACGAAAAGAAGAAGAAGATATGTATTTGGCTCAAACAGTAACGACAATGACCGTAACAATAGAACATTAATATAGAGCCAGGTTGCCAGAAAACCCTGAGGTCAACTATGCTGGCCACCCAAACAAATACAATTTTTTAATTATCATAAAAACTAAAAACTACAAATACAAATACTAATACTACTGAACAAGAACGAAAATGTAAACCCATGAAGATGAACCAGATAAGTATGGGATCACAGTTAATAATATATCTGTACTATATACGCCCTATCACTCCCCCTTACCGGTTTCGAATGTATTATGTGGAAAACGCAGTATTGATTCGATATTCAATCCCACCACTGGAATTTGCATCGTTTTGTTTATGACGTCGCCGTAAAAACTACACATTAGTCACTCAACCCCCCCCACCGGAGCTAGGGGACAGTAGGTCTAAAGTTTACTGACCGCTCTTGCTTCCTGTGCTAGACCGTCTCTCGGCCATGCTGCTTCTTGGCTTGCTCACGCTACCGCCGCCAACACTGCCTCTGGCGCTCGCCGACGACCTTCTCGTGGGAGAGGTTTCTGATGCTGCTGCACTGCTCCTTCTTCTCTCGCCGGGGTCAGCCACGCTGCTTTTTCTTCTCTCGCCGTCATCTGCGACGCTACTTTTTCTTCTCTCGCCGCCATCCGCGACGCTACTTTTCCTTCCCTCGCTGCCAAGTGTCCTGCTGCTTCTCCTTCCCGCCAGGCTACTTCTGCCGTCGTCGTCAGATGCCACGCTACTTTTGCGCCTGTCTCCGCTACCTTCCGACCCTTCATCTTCCTCTCCTTCCTCTTCACCTTCAGCTACACAACCACATGCATTTTTGACAGTTCATCATCATCCAGTGTTCGAGAAAACGTGTGCTGGTGTGCAACATCTTAAAAAACGTAAAAAGTCATGTTTTTTGGATTTTCCAAAAAAACGTAAAAAACGTAACCAGTTAGTCATGCAGTCTTTAGTTACTCAATTACCGGAAGTCGGTACCGATAAGTCACGGTCACCAACATCAAACATCTTGTGGACACAAGAAACTATGCAACTGAAAACTGTGTGATAAATGCCTATAAGTACCCATAACATCGGGAAGTTTTGAGGCCAAAATTTCTATAGACATTCAGCAAACTTGATACTTTTTGTGACTTTTTACGATTTTTTTGAAACATCATTTCAAAAAACGTACAAAGTCATGTTTTTTGAAATCTGAAAAAAAAAACACAAAATACGTATTCTCGAACACTGTCATCATCATCATCATAATTATCATCATCGATTATTGCAAGAAACTTTGTGACAATTCAGTCGCCACTGTGCGCAGCGTGCGAGGATTTAGTGACACTTTATCAGGCTTTTCTGTTCAGCTCAGAAGATCCAATATTAGACCATGTCTACACATTTTACAGGCATCTGCACAGACTGCACCCTTGGTTAAAGGACTTCGTGAGCCAAGACAAAATTGCAGAATCTGGGGTCAGGTCCAACCAGTCTGCAGATCGATGGCAATAGTGCTAAATCTGTCGATAGATATCAGGAAATACAGGGTGGGCCAAAAATGTAAGGCTGATAATGTTTGCAATAACTTTGTCTACTGCCAGCCAATTTTCATAATTTTTGGCACATATACACTATAAGAAATTTTCAACCAGAGGATATAATATAGTTAGCTTATCTAACGTGGTTTGTGTAACTGTACTATTTTGTAAAATTTTGATCACAATTGTCAGGCTAACTTTTTGGCGCACCCTGTATTTATTTTCAAAAACAATGTGAATAGATGGAATAAGCTGTCTTATGATGATGTTGATCAAACGCGTGATAACGGTTTTAAAAGAGCATTGGAAAGGAGACGCAAAGTTGAAATGGACTTTTTACATCTATGTACTGAACTTCTGGGATCAGCTGAAACTCAAGGCTGATTTTTGCGGTTCAACAGTGATCATAATTATTGACTTATATATTTCAGAAAGATGCACGTGATCATTACTGAAATATGACAGTTAGTTTAGGTCTAGCAGATTATTTCTACGTTATTTGACAATCTGTATAGACCTTCTTTTTCCTCTTCGTCTTTTTTGACGATGAACTTATGCTGAAGTCGAACTCCTTTCTCCGTACACATCGGCGGAATACAAATGACGTAGTTGACCTGTTTTTCTCCATCTTTGCACCGCTGTCGCATCTGAACACGTCACACGCGTTCGGTTTCACTCAATTAAATCTACAGTTTTTGCGGCAAAAAAGTATCCCCTAACGTTGTTTGCCATTTGGGAGCATTAACCGCTTGGAATTTTAGCGCGAAATTTCACACTTATTACCTGTCTGGGGAGGGGGCTGCAGACCCTTTGACTTTGAGTCGGGCAAAGTCCTGGCATTTAATACTCTCTTACTGTTCCAAGCCGATCATTTTAGCTGTTTCTGGATCCTCTGCGTCCGGCCGTTGCTCCGCCCTCAACCCATTCAGGGAGCTTTTATTGCGCAATCCCAGACCCACCGCTGGATTGGGCGAAGGGATATAGGGAGAGAGGGGAACTGAAAAAAGGAAGGGAAGAGAGGGGATGGAAACGAAAGGAGGAAGGGGAAGAAAACGGAAATGAGGGAAGTTGAGAAAGGGGAGAGAGGAGGGACAAAATGGGACTTGCGACCACGTTAAAATTTCGAGCAATTGACGTCCCTAAACGGAATTATGTATTCAAAGAAAGCTACCAGAGGTGTATCATGCAGAGTGCGTGCAACTAGTTTCACAACTCGTTAATGTACAACCTGTGCTGTAATCTGTCCTTTAGGGTCACATGGCCGCGGACACGACGTCGGCGGGCAGCTGTACATGAGCACAGAAAACCTGACGTTACTTACGTTGATATATGGATTATCAGTTAATAATTTAAATGAGAGGGAGTTCCTTATTAGAATGTTTTAATATATAAAGACTGCTACTGACTTGCTGGCATTTTGACTTTTTATAGATCTATCTTATTATGCTGTGCTTGGAATTAATTTTACTGTTTGTCATTAGTTTCAAATCAAGGTTAGACAAATTTTGCATGACTTTGTATATGATTATAGAGCCAGCCAGTCCACTTGCTGCCGGAAGTCAAGTGTGACAGTGTAATAGTTATATTATAGTGTATTTGAAATTTAGTACTGGAAACTATAGTATAGCCGGGAAAAGAGGACATTGGCCTGCTTCCGAAGATATCTCGTTACCTTACCGGTACCTTATCTTGATGCGTATACCTAATGTTTGGGTTGTGGTCTGTCAGCCTCAACGGAATATGTATGAATAGACAGATTTGTAATAAAAATTGTGTAAATCAAATTTACCTGAATTATGTTTGCTCCTACTAAATCCAACTAATCAATCAGCCACAAACCCATGCTAGCTATAGAGAAAGCTGGAGCCTCAACGGAATGTGTATAAACAGACAGAGTTGTAATGAAAATTATGTAAATCAAATTTACCTGACATTCTTCGGCAGCGGACAGGCGGCCTGTGGACCGGGCGCAGGAGGACATGGCGATGGGGAAGGCTTTGGAGATGCAAAAGCACAGGAAGTTTGATTCAGTGGTGGACTTGGTTTTGGTAGTGGGCAGCAAGATGCCGGCGGAGATGCAGGTTTGGGACCGGACGTTGGACAAGTAGACGCAGGACAGCAGGTCAGAGCGAAGCACGGAGACGGCCATGGACAGCAGCTACAGCAACCGAAGCCAATTGCGGCAAATAACGGCGCCAACCAGTAGACACTGAGTGCTTTCATCACTTCGTCGCAAGAACAGCCGAACAGCATACTTCCCGCCAACGCCGGGTTTAGATGAATCGCCGTGTAGCTGGAATCTGCACACAAGGTGCCCAGTGAAAATGAAACAAAATTTCAACGTTTTGTATGTGTGCGATTTTGCAGTTTTGTGGGTTTATTTCTGTCGCTGTTTATCGATATTATGTTTAAAAGCTTTCCGGTTCATAAAGCTATGCATGTTTGAAAATAAATCACTGACCAAAAACAGCTATGGTCAATTTAGGGCTAAATCATCGTGTTATATCTCGGACTCGGAGCCGCCCTTACATGAAGAATCGTTCTGAATACTTGTAAAATGTGAAAATTAGCTATTGGCTTGATTTGTACAGGACATACAGCAGATATTCTTGGACCAAAGAACATCGCAAAAGTATTCTGGTTTTCTGGTGCAAGATTGTAACCAACGTAAGAAGGAAAGGACGACGAACACCCGGTCACCAGTGGATGGTTCCAAAGTGTATGGATTATATGCATCATTGCCAGCTGAAGGAGGACTGGAGGACCAGTTAACTGGAATTCTAGATTCTCGTATTGGCTATAGGGTCCGACACCGGTATCTCCTAAACCTGAAGTAACAAGATTGATCAAGGTCATAGTAAACCCGGTTTCTTACTGGCAAAAGAACTGACTGGACTGGACTGGACAGGAGGAAATAGCTATACAATCCATCCCGGGGCATGCTGTTGATGATGATGATGATGCTGATGATGATGATGATAATGAGACAGGCATATGTATCAGTAGATACCCAGAATGGCTGTTCGTGCAATTTATATCGCCCTTACTCGCATTTTTATAAACTGGGAAGTTATTTTTACCGCAAATTAACACTCGTTAATGACACATGTTGCAAGTGTCACACCGCCTCCACTCAGCAGCTACTACAAGCAAAGGCAGAGTCAATGTAAATGTAATGCCAGCAAAAGTAAACTACATGACTGTTAAAAAGTACACAAACGTTATATTCTCAGACAGCCGAAACAACTGCCAGAAAATGATAAAGCAGGGGTCGGGCATTGAGTCCATGACAACTGATGATGATGATGATGATGACGATGATGATGAGTCAACTGATGTAGATTGATTCTGTCATGAGTTAATGGGTCGTAGGTACCGATATCCTTGTCCATTAACGCGTCAGAAATCGGTGACCAATTTGACCCCTGACAATAATCTTGACCGATCGTCAGATCTGACACTAACAATGATGATTACGATGATGAAAAGAGATTGTTAAACACGTGTCGGTGGTTATCTCACCAAGACAGAGGAAGAAGCAGCCGAGGAAGAATTTGGTGAAGAGTTCGTAGGCGTCGATGCTGGCGCAGACGGTCGAGCCGCTGCACATGGCGCAGATGATGACCGAACCAATGAATTCGATGCCAGCAGCCAGTGGAACAAAGATAGGAGTCCTGCATCAACGTTATATTACTTTTAGCTATATGTAGTTGACTATGTGAAAGCTATCTTGACTTGACTTGACTTATGTCTTATCGCTCCTGGTGGAACATAGGCCACAGACCACCTCTGTCTTGTGCTGCCGCTTCCATCTTCCTCCAGCTGTACTTGTATCCTGCTGACCACATTTCTTTCTCCATATCTCTTTTCTAAGTATTCCTTGGTTGCCATCTTCCTCTGTGGCCTTGTGGTGTCCACTGTAGCGCCTGCTTGGTGATGCTGTTATTATTTATTCTCAAGTTGTGTCCAAGCCACTTCCACATCCTTCCTCGTGTTTGGTCCAGTACTGGCTCCTGTCGTATCCCCATTCTTTGTTAGCAATTCTCTCTGGCCAGTGTATATTAAGAATCCTTGGCAGATATTTAATGATGAAGACTTGTAGTCTGTCTATCATTCTCTCTATGATGGTCCATGACTCAGATGCGTAGAGTAGGACTGCTTTTACGTTGGAATTGAATATCTTTCCTTTTATTGCCCTTCCAATTATCTCTGACTTTTACAATTATCCATCGCTCTGTAATTAACTGTCCTGGCTTTACCTAGTCCCGCCTCAACGTCTTGTTTCAGTGCCTCCTGTGGTACTTACTACATTTCCCAGGTATGTGAATTCATCTACTTCTTCAACGGAACCCTAGGTTGTCACTTGTCAACGTATAACTGTCTACGAGCTATCCGTTTTCACTTTCATTATTTCATTATTTTGGTCTTGCCTTTGTTGACTCGTAGTCCGACTGACATTGCAACGTCCTCCGGGGATTTGGTTTTTGCTTACATTTGGTTCGG
>Ga0056131_1000346_pt1 | contig 10948 bp, 12 predicted proteins | sample WorMetLIZISLAND1_2_FD_67480 | JGI IMG/M metagenome (GOLD analysis project Ga0056131, IMG submission 67480) | Marine gutless worms symbiont microbial communities from Max Planck institute for Marine Microbiology, Germany - Olavius clavatus LIZARD... ...
ACTGAATACTCCGTCTGAATTGGCTTCATTACTTCAACTACGAGAATGTAGGTAAGAATCTAGCATTTTACCGAGTAACAGGTACAAAGAATTTTGTTAAAACAAACAAAATGTTAAAGTCAAAATGCATTACATATATTAATTAATAATTAAAATACTATTGAAATAATTTACTGCTGCTATTATTTTTGATTTTTGTCTACCAAACCAAATTTTCTGTAGTCACTCCACAGTCCACATAAAATCCAGTTTCACAAAGTGAACTTATTGAACTTGTTGAAACAATAACTTTTACAGGTTGAATGCTATTTCTGTCACCAACAAACAATGTCAAAGTACCCGGTACCAACAAATGGAAAAGTAATATGCTGACTAGTGCACCATGTCAGCATGTCTGTTTAACAAAAGTGTCCATTTACAACAGCAAGACTGTCAATTAGAAATAATGATGGCAAATTTTATTATGCCAATTCACTTACGTAAAATAAACCAAAAGCAGAACAGACCTTGGCGGCAACAACGGAGAACAGAATGTGGTCTGGGGTGGTCTGTGCACGCCAGTGAAGAATCTCTGACAGGAAAAGATACTAAAACATATTTCCACATTCCCACTGTGTCTACACTGCCACTATAATATAATACTCAAATGTCAAAAACAGCGAGTGGCACCAATAACATCATTTAACGTAGTACAGGTAAATCAATAGCTATCATAATTACAATAATAGCATGTTCTCTTCACTCATAGTTTTTGAGCCGGCAAGGGTTAAACCCAGCTAAGCTAGAACCGTTAACAGCCAGCATCTTTAACCGACTAGGTCAGTATGCTAACAGTCCTGGTAACAAGTAAGACGTAAGAAGCATAGCTAATATTAAGCCACAGTTAAGTATGAGGTAATAATGCTTGTAGCCCTGGCTATATCAACAACCTGCAATCCCACACTATGCAATAACAAATAACAATTATACAATTGCATGTAATATCATGATGTTATGACATTAGGTATGATGAGGTATTAACTATTTCATTTTCTCTGCACAGGCAGTTAAGTGTTTAACAATTGAAAAGCATCAATGTTGTCAGCAATCACAAATACAAATGGCATGATGGTCCTAACCTTCTTAGCTGCATCACTGTCATCATCAACAGTGCCAAGATCTCGACCCTGAGCCCACGCCATGCGTACACCTTGAACGATATTGCCAACATGCACCGCTGACGGAGTAACATCTGCAGAATACACAATATTCCAATATTTAAAAGGTTAAGGTCCGGACATTTTATACATCCCTGATCACAGGGAAACCAGAACAGCAGTGGTTTACAATTCAAAGTGGCGTACTGACCAGCATTAGCAGTAGGCAGCATAATGCATTTAGCGGCTGCCCACTGCCCGAACAGACTTTGGATCCACAGTCTGCAGCTAGACAGACCCATCTATGCCTCAGCTAGACACACTATGGCCCTCACCGCGCACCATTTTTCATAGCGAGTATTACCAGGTACTAATTGCTATTCAGTTACCTACCCTGGATGGATGGAAGGCTGAGTTGGCCTGACTAAGGTTATTCCTCGACAGCAGTGCTGGTGGGACTCAAACTTGCGAGCTCAGAGTCATTAGTCCATTTGACTGTCCCATTATGCCACCTGACAGACATGTTATCTGTTTCTATTGCAGATCTGAACGTATCAAATGTGCTGACTAGTAGCAAGAATCTGAAGAAATTCTTAATTACGAGCAGCGAGTTAGTGCGTTAACACAGCATCACCTAAGCAGCAAATTATACAGCTCACATAATAATAGCCATCACCGTGGTTAACACAGTCATCTACAGATCTTTTTACACTGCAATGCACATTCACGTTAATGTGCAATGTGCATAGTACAATTACATACACCGGCAAATAACAGTTTGAAGCATATGCAATTTTTTATAGGTGGTGGCCCTAAATGAACATAAACAAAATTCAGCAGAAATAACCATGACAGTAACAAATGTTAAAAAACACTCACATCATCATCTTTTTAAGTCGTTTTTTATTACCTTTCTAATGCCCTGTTGTTCTTTTTATTTAATCAATACACAACAAAAATTGGTTGCATTCGTTTTCAAAATCTGACAAATCTAGGTCGATCCGAGTGAACAGCTCCACGTTCTCACTCAAACCTGATCTGCTCCGACGCATCTGAGAAAATCTGACTTAGCCACGCCCATCTGTGCTGCCTGCCAGTGCCTGGCATCTGCGTTCTGTTTTCATGTAAAAGAGGGCACGGTCTGCGGCGCTCTGCACAGACGAGAACAAGATGACCATGCCCACTACAACCAGAAAGATCTGCGTGTTCCTTTTCACCGGACTGGATCAATCTCGTCTGACATATCTCGACAGATCGATCTAGATTTGTCAGATTTTGAAAAAGAACGCAACCATTATTTCGTTAAAAAACAAGCACAAATGTGCTACAGATCAGGAACTGGCAAAGTGCTGCTGCTCAGGCAAGCAGAGACAGATGCTTCGACACTTTCTGTATGAAATGACATCACGGCTGGCATAATGAAATTATGACATCAAATCTGACTCCGTAAATTGATGCAAATTTATGTAAAGAACAACCCTGCCAAATTTCATCTCGATCCAGTTTGAAACGACAGAGCCTTAGGTTGCCCCAACAAAAAGAAGAAGAAGAACAACTACAACAACAACAACAACAGGGTGTCTACAAATTTAATCAAGCAAATATCCAGATATCCAGGAAATTCCAGCAGGGATTTTAAGAAAAATCCAGGACATGTTTGCCTTGCTTCGGCCTCCTATGTAATGTATCGAACAAAAGTATGATATGCATTTTATACAACATGGGGCATTGGGGCCGTAACGAAGATAAAATAGGGCGACCTGTTTCTTAAATAAGCGATCTGGTACCCAGTTTTATGACTGGAAACCAATGCGGTCGACCATCAACATCTTACACAAAAATTTCCAGGAGGACCAATTAAATTCCAGATTTCCAGGATTTCCAGGAGTTGTAGACACCCTGAACAAGATCAGTTTCTGACTGAATAAATTATTTTAGACAACAACAATGTGAACTTGTTTAATCAGTTACGGCCTAAAAGCACTAACAATTACTACATTAGCAATGCATCAATACAGCCAGGGGCTGCGGAACCTATATGGCAGGAACGGCAAATTCTGTGCCACTTTGGTGCTTGGCATAAGTGTGGACAACAGTTGAATTTCATTTTATAAAGTAGGCCCATTGCTGTAGCAGTGTGTGAACGTTTGAATGATTCGTTTAAAAATGCTTATTTTCACCACAAAATGCACCAAACTGCACATATTTGTGACTATATTTTCAAAACGTTTCCGAGGTAATATCTGCAGACCCGATAACTATTAGGGGGCAAGACCCCTTCCCGGATCCCTCCTCCTTGGTGTGCGTCCACCATCCCACTTTTTTCAGAACTTCCACAGCGACTGAATACAGCATGCTGTTAGATACACATAAACAACAGACAAAGAATACACGAAAGTTAATCGGACATTACAGACTTTTGTGGAGTTGCAAATGTTCAGCAAATAAGTAGGTACCCAGCCAACACAAAAATACAATGAGAAACGACACATGACAATGACAAGATATGCTAATGGCCGGGGTCGTATGCATAACATAACACTGTTGTAAGCTAGTATGGAAGTAAGGCCCACGTTGCAACTAACTACTACGAAACTAGCGACCTATGTCCGACCGTATCAACATCGCTGTCGTAGACGCCCGACTAGCTAATCGTGACATAGCGACGATGTTCATTCATAAAACAGCCAATCAAACGGCCTTGACCTTTCGTCTGCTGCAGCCGACCAATGAGCAGACAGCCAAAGCTTAAGTATATGAATATTTATTAGCTTCCAGGCAGCCCAATCTGCCACGGCCTGCACTGGCGTAGCACGTAGTCACTGCAGACGACTGAGAATATTGTAGTAATTTTTAGCTATAGTAGTCGTAAATAACTATCAGTTAAGTTAATACCACTTATTGACATCCTACATAGTTATTCATCGTCAAAAAAACAGAATTTGATCTCGCTGGGTACGTAGTTGAGCGATGTTTACATTGACTAAGACAGCGACTAGTGATTTGCGTCTGGCTGATAGACCTACTAATTTTAGTTCGAACATAAACGTCCGACTAGTGTTAAGATGGCGTCATGCATACGGACGTAAATACTATGCCGTCGTAAATCAATTTTAGATTGGAAGTAGCAGTTACGACATAGGGCCCCAGAAGACAATTCTAACACCTTAACACAAAAATAAATGCATTAAAACATCTGACCACAACACCAAGAACAATAATCAACATTCACGTAATCATAACTGGTATACCTCGATCCTCTTCATCAGCAGAGCAACACAAAAATAATTCATGTACCATTTGCAGGTTGTAGCAAGCCTGGGTAAAAAAGAACCGTGATAAAGCAGCCATTATTGGGAGGCTACTATGAAATATCATACGTGGCAAACACTCACTTTGTTAATCTCAGACGTCCATACAATCACAAATGTATGACAGAGTTATGACATTTCTTAACAGTCAGTAATAATAATAATAACAATAAAGGATTTGTATAGCACCATTTACAAAACTGTCCAGAGTGCTGTCAAAGTTAGTGACAATACGTTCTTGAGAAAAGTTCAGTTTTGAGATGGCGTTTAAATAAATCAGTGTCAATAATATGGTGGAGATTGTCTGGCAGACTGTTCCATGCAGCAGGTTGGGCAGAGCAAAAACCGTGGTCTCCGAAATTGGTTCTTGTGCACGGCTTCATGTAGGTAGCTGCGTCGGCGGATCTGAGTGCAGGATGACTGCTGGACCGTGCAATTGACTCAATACAGTCCTCCAGGTACTGTGGTGCCCAGTTGGTATGCATGAGGTATAGTTGGAACCAACAATGTCTCATCCTGCAGACTCAATCCCCAATAGGTCGTGTTCATCTGACATGGAGATCAAGCACACCTAATACGACATCTGAAATACAACTGTTTCCAGATGGACAAATTCAAAATGAATCGTTAAATGTCTAGAAACAGTTTACTTACACTAGAGACAAAACAGAGTTACACACCAGGGCGCTGTTCACGCGGCTTGGGAAGGTTTGTGACGCAAGTGAACGGACACATCAGAATATTGCTGGGATGAAGACAACCGTCATTGAAGCGTTTCCGAGTCTCGTACATGTGTATGCCACCAAGAGGAGTCTGTTAAACGATGCCGTAAAACCATTGTTATGTACCAAAAATTCACTAAAAAATATAACAGCACGCACATTAAAGGACCTTTATATCTGTACCATTCGTCCATCATCAACTGAAAAATGTATACAAATGCATACAAAAGTTACAGGTCTGTTGAAAAAGCTATAAAAAATGTAAACCGCAGAGAACAGCAAAAACACAGAGAGCGCAATGATGATACAGCAATTCTGCTCAAAGCTTTTATTCTTCAGACAGGCACATCTTATTACATTCAAGGAATAATATCACACGGCAAAGTACAAAAACTGGACTTGGAATCACACAGAGCTCAATAGAAATATGGCAATAATATGACAACAAACTCACTGTACACCCATTATTTTATTATCCACTGTTTTGCACCACTTATTTTTGATTTGATTGTGCTGCCTTTTCAATCTACAATATTACTAAAATTACAATTATGATAATAACAGTAACACAATCCGAGAAAATATGTTCCTAAAAATGTAGCATATGGCTTACTTTTGGTAGACAGTTTGGCGGGACCAAAGCAAGGCAGTAAATGCCGACTTGATGTATGCTGTCAACGGCCTGCAATACTCGACTCATCCATTCATAGCTCTGACAATCACACAAGACAATATATACTGGGTACTAATAACCATGAAATGCAAGTAAAATAAATACACGACATACCAAACACACACAGTGACAGAACATAACTAGAGACACAGAGATCATCATCATATCATCTGGATTTGCTATGGTGCCCCCATCCGTAGCTCAGAAGCGCCGTACAAAGTAAAATACAGGTTAAATAATACAACTAACAGATGATATGGTTATAAAATGCAATGTTAAAATAGTGAGTTTTAAGTTTGGATAAAAAACTGCTATAACTCTGGAAGTCACGAACACGTAACAGCGATGCAGTAAATAAACAAAATCACACAAAATCGCTTCCAGTACTGACGTTAAGCTACTGCTGCCAGAAAAGTACAAAACTTTCGCTGAAGGAAATAACTGTACAAAATTACACTATCTAAATCTGGAGTTGTGTCTCTACACAGCAGACAACACTGATCACATCACTGTTACCGAACATTTACCTGCTATTGTTAGAGAAATAATCAAGACAGAAAATAAAGGTGGCAACTGGCAAGCCCTGATTTACACAGAAAATGCAGATAAGATTGCATGTGACCGTGTGTCTGTGTACACGTGCATGTAACAACGACGCTTAGCTCAATGCTATTAGACAATTACTCCAACTCCTGCCCTAGACTGAATGTGACACTAGCATCACCTTTAGCCTCTAGCATCACACTAGTTCAGTTACTACTCACTTTGTACCCTGCTTAGGGGAGGCAGCTGAGTTGGCCTGAGCAAACAACAGGTTCAAGGTTGTTTGCAATGGATGAGTGAGAAATGAACCTGCAAACTTTCATCAGATAATACTTGTAATGGAGAGTAAACAGCTGTAACCGTACCTGTTCTTCAGTGCATTCAGGTCGCTGCTCCGCGACGACAACGATTCGCTCATCTTTCAGAACTCTCACAGAGAACACAACAATTCTACACACGCCACAAAGCATGACTCTCTCACTCTCTCAGTGTGTTCTAGTTTTACATTTATTTACAGTCATAGCTGCATTAACTGATATGTTACCAGTTCACATGTTTCACTGACATTCATACATCACTATCATGAAGAATGACATAACACCAGAAACGATGGTTCATCATCACCATTAGCAATGTAGCCAGCCTGGGATGGGTCACACTTAGCAGTGCATCAGATTATACCCCTAACAGCCTATAGGCCCTATAGGGATAACAGCCTAATGGACTACTAACCCTATTAACCCTAACCCTAGTCTGTTAGTCCATTAGCCCAATAGTCCGAAAGCCTGTTAGTCTGAGAGTGCATTACCCGATAGTCCGTTAGTCTGATGTACAGGGTGTTTCATAAAAAAACAGCCCCTTTCATTTTTGGCTATAATTCATATAATAATGGGCAAATTTGCGTAAAATTTGCAGCAAATGTTCGCTAGGGAATGCAGATTCTACTGACATTGGACTTTGTGGAATATATGATAAATATTCTTTGCAATAAACATTCTAATCAGTGCTAGCGAATACAATGCTGAACAAGTATAGCAATGCAGTCTATATAACATAGTCAAACACTTAAGAAATGACAATGACGTCCATTGCGGTAGTCAGAATGTCAGTCACAGAGAATATTCAAACTGTCCACTGTCTGCATCGACACAGCCTCGCAGTCTCCAGCGCCACTGTCTGATCACATTGTCAATCGCATGCTGACCAACCTGTTCCCATTCCTCCACAGTCCGCTGACGCAGTTCACCAACATCCTTGGTCTTCTTCTTTACAAAGAATACATAACATGTCCATGGATAAGAGTCACGCTGGCTTAAAGTCATTTAACAGATGAATATATGTTTCAATTTTCACTGTCATTGAACAAGATTTGGCTGAGATATAGCTAAAAAGCTAAGGGGATGTTTTTATGAAACACAGTGTATTGTTAAATGTTACCGGACTGGGATGCAGCATTGCTCCATTGATGCGCTTGACTGCACTATGCCACAGGTCTACTAGGGGTAATGCCAGAATCGTGGTGGATTTGCTCCAGCCAGCTGTGGTGTGGGCATCCACGTCTATGTTTCCAGTCTCAGACAGATGAGTGATAAGGCCAAACAATGCACATTGGCATTTTGCAATGTGATCCATAATGGGAGGAAGAGCGGTGCATGAAGCAACTTCGTTGAGGTTACTCTGCTAGACTAGACACTTTTTACCCCATGCTTCCAGTGGTTTAGCAGTTCTTAGGGACATTAGGCCACTATAAATAACTATTATGTATGTATGTATATATGTAAATGTCATTGGGAAATCATACCGGCCCCTGTAGACAAACTTGGTAGGCTCAACAGCAAGTACAGTTGCTATAACATCGTCAGCATTATGCCGTCGGCCAGACACCTCCATCAAAGACTCACGACTGCCGCAGACAAAGATGAGACCACCCTGCAACATGACAACAAATACCGTCACAAATACAACAGCATAACTGATTATTATGTACTTTTCACATTAACTGTGTGTCCATTGTATCGTTCTGTGATAGCAAAATATCCCAATAACTCGGTGAGAAAATGTATGGATTTGTACTGGACAAATGACTGCAGTTTGTCAACTTCTGCCCACAGCCATCCAAGACCGTCAACAGCTGTCAATGATGAACTTGTGTCACAGAGTACTCAAGCAGGCATGATCGTTAACGGCAAAAAGACAAAGGAGACGCTGATTGGAAATGTAATTAAAAATTCTCCAGTACTACTGTCGCTAAACGGCACCACTGTGGACCGGGTACCTACATTTAAGTTGCTCGGCGTTCAAATCTCCAATGATCTGAAATGGACACAACACATTGATGCGGCTGTACTTTTTGAGACAATTGAAACGCGCCGGATAGCCTTCCAGTGATCTGATGTGTTTCAGTTTTACGCTCTGATAATCCTGGGTTAGTGGTGTAGAAAATCCGCAGGTTTACCTGAAGCCCGGAAATAAAGTATGACTGTAACGGAAACCACGAATCAAACAACATTCAGACAGAAGCACACACTGCAACTTACCGGGCCAAGAAAACCCAGCAGTCCAGTCCGTATAAACGAAGTGTCGCCCAGAGATCGGCCATCGCTATGTACTGGATTGACCTACATAGAGAAACAAACACACACAACATGTAATTGTAATTAGACTGCCAACTATAACAACTGACGTGCGATATACCTTCAAACCTGCACAAAACATGACAAAAATCACAGACTGTAAAAACCACTTTTTTGCAGTCACGGCTACGAAAACAAGAACATTTTCAGCTCCTTTAAAAATGAGCATAACGGCTTTTCAGTAATAATGCAAAGTGGAAGAATACTTCATGCAAAAGGCTAGCAAAATAAAACGCTTGTTCATACCAAATGTCATGAAAAGTGAAAAACAGTTTCAGTCATCTCAGCAATTTATCAGACATTCTTAGCATTAAAAATCAACAGACCAAACAGATAAAATATAAACAAACAGGTTACTACGTGAATCTACTGATTTAATTGTAATACAAACGAACGTAAACAGATTTCACTCACTTTAAAAGTAGTATTGGAGACTCCTGGAAGACCCCAATAGCTGGTGCCACAGCAACCCGAGCTCAAGCACAACTCACCAACTTCATCAGTTTTACAGAGATGAGGTGAACCTTCAAGCTTCACAACAACCATCATGCCTACGACAGACAAGCAGTTCACAGAGAAGATATAACGACATTACTACTACTATTATTATTAAACGAGGATTATTATAGTGCCATTCAGTCCAAAGACTGCTAGGACACTTAACACGGAAAAAATGTAAAAACGAGTTGAGCAGCACCAGGACAGAATTAAACAGAATGTCTGCATGCATAAGAAGACGGCAGATCGTAACAGCAAATGAAAAGTTCAGTTTTCAGCCGCTGCTTGAACGTGTTGAAGGTTGCTGCTGATGTAACCGGAACTGGCAGGCTGTTCCGAGCAGTGGCAACAGGGAAAGCCCGATCACCGACGGTAGAAAGACGAGTCGGCGGAACGATAAGGGCGTTGGTGGTGGCTGATCGCAGTTATCGCCGTGTGTCAAGAGTTGAAACAGGCTGCTATTCGCTGCCGAGGTATGGTGGCGCCAGAACATGGAGACAGTGATAAGCAAGTACAGCAAGCTTGTACTCAATACACCGCTCCATCTAGATGACTGAATGCCAAACAGTCAGCACTAGTATGTAGCAGAGACAAATGCTTGGTGCTTATAGGTGCCTGTAGTTTTGCTGTGTCTGATTCTAGGTGTTGGAATGGTCTGCCATCGACACTGAAATCATCAATTCTGTTGAAAGCTCAAGACAGTTCTTTATTGACGATGGCTACATAGAAGCCTGACTGTTATATTTTTTTTTTTATAAAACGGTGCGGACATAAATACAGCTTACTAACAAAAAACAGATTAACTAACTAACCTCCTGGTAGAACTTGTCCACAGTCCTGCAGAGTGAGCGACGTTAGACTGTTTGGCGTGTCCACTCGGACAACTCCATAGCTAAGACCTTGCATTGACAAGACTCCACGGCCTGATGCATTCGGACCAACTCGGCCGGGTCTATAGACAGCACAGCAAGCACATAACAGAATCTGTAAACTTTTTCACATTATCACCAGGACACCAGCCTTTCTCTCATTAACCATCGAAAAGTTATCAACACTCAAAAACAGTCCGTTTTTTGGCTCACCCCGAAATAGGAATAGATACGATCACAACAAAGTGCAGCAGAAGAGTTATAGACATATAATGTACTTAATATAATGTAATAAATATAAGTAATAAATATATGATATGATATGATATGATATAATATAATAACATATAATAACATATAATATAATAACATATAATAACATATAATATAATAACATATAATATAATACAGACATAATGTAATGTAATAAATATAACAGCTTGTGTACAACATCTGCATTTTGCCAATAATGCTGTACGGATCGGAGTGCTGGGCTCTATCTAAAGCTGACTCCAGAAAGATTGATGCACTGGATCAGTGGTGCCTGAGGAGGATCCTTGACA